>Ga0315915_1003626_pt1 | contig 19574 bp, 14 predicted proteins | sample MpolbnodulesMG_FD_207738 | JGI IMG/M metagenome (GOLD analysis project Ga0315915, IMG submission 207738) | Medicago polymorpha root nodule microbial communities from Los Angeles, California, United States - branched nodules | ecosystem: Host-associated > Plants > Roots > Nodule | place: USA... | reverse complement strand
TGTGTTATTGCTTGAAGACACTTAGACTTAGGATTACCACTATCTTTTGCTCCACACATCTTTGTTTTATTTCATTGGTGTGATTCGATTAAGGTTGATTGACACAACAAGTTGAATATTTATAGGAATCACAAATTTATTTAACTCTTTATTAATTTTATGAAATATTTTTTCCGATGATCCTTGGGCATTACGAAATCTCAAATTTCCTTGCAATTTGGCTATTATGTTATATTTTGCATATATGTTCTTCTTCTCAGAATATAACATGAATTTTAAAATCGGCGGTTCCTACACGCTTTTATCCAACTATGGTGGCGATATGGTCAAATATCTCACCGGTTAATGCAAATTCATAAACTATCTTTGAAATTGTTAACTATATTCCCTATTTTTTCTTTGAATTTTTTTACTAAAAATAAATTATATTCATTCATTCAAATTGATAGAGTACATTGATACAATGCAAATTCCCTAAAAACAAAAAGGATAAATCTACGAACAAACTAACAACATCCATGTTAATACCATAAAACGGAAAAGTACAAAAGCCTACACATATGACTATATTCAAGTCTCCGGAATACACATGTCTCCGGATTTACAACGTTGACAACGACAAAGTCATTGATTGGATCTGCACTAAATCGAAGCTAATCTGACAAAAGAAAAAACGAAATAAATGTGAAAATCACTTATTTCAATTAAAGGGAAAGAGAAAAACAAGTTAAAGGGGTGGTGTTGGGTCAAAAATGGACCCTAAATCCCCCCTCTTTGGTGGATATCACCCCTATGTGGTGGATAAAGAGAAGAAACTAGGGTTTTTGTGACGGCTCACAAGAGATAGAAGGGGAAGAAAGAGAAACAGAGAGTCTGGGTTCAACCTCTTCGAAAATATTTTGTTACTCGCTAGCTTCTGAAATGAAAAAACTAGATCATATTAGCAATTCTTCCAAAAAAAATAGTTAAAGTTGGACCCTTTGATATTTATAGTAAATTTGTGGACTTTGTAATAAAAATGGAAAGAAATGTAATATAAATTTTTAGTCGGTAAAGTGATAAATACCACGTAAAACTCAAACACAGTTACGAAATTTTGTGTTCGAGAACTCAGATGAAGTGTTCTGACTTGTTAATATCAATATTGTAAGTTGAGATAGGTCTTCTAAAAACTTTGAAGTCTTTATCGTTACCGGTACACCGTAATTTGCGGGTGTATAGTAGAAGTTCCCTAATCTTTATCATAATATTTATTATCAAAAAATAACAAAAACAGAAGATGATGAACAAATTTAAGGAAATATTCTTCTCGTTTGATACATTTATAAAATGAAGAAGAGTTATCATAGCAACTTTTATCAACCTTAAAAAAAAATATATATCTTTTTTCATAACAGAGTTTACAAGGAAATATACCACGTAATTGATGGTAAGTTTAAGCCACGTGTATATAAATATATTTCTTAAACCACAAGAAACAGAGTGTAGCTGAGACCGAGTCTCTAAATGTTTTAATTTAGTGTGAAACCTTTCTTTGATCACATGTTCATATATCCTATCCAGAAAATTTCTGTTTGCACATTTTTTCTCATAAATACACAGAAAATTCATTCTCTGTTCATTAGGAATTTCATTGCATTCTTTCAATTTTGTGTATTGATAAGAAGGGAAACACAGTATAATGAATAACTTCACTACGACTTGCCAGTAAATGTGATCAAAATGAAGGAAGACAGTGAAGTTTCACACTAATTTAAATCAATTAGGCTAGGTCAGGGCATTCAAACCTTAATGTCTACACTATGTTTGGTGTGTTTTTGTGAAATTATCAAATGCATGTGATTAAACTTACCATCAATTACATGGTACATTACTCGTAAAATTCACCATGCATGCATCACTAGCTTAATATATATAATCATATTTGTCTTCAAAGAAAGGCATTCCAAAAATATACAATTATCTAGCACATTGTTTCAACTTTCAACCTAATATTTACATACCAAAATGAGTTCAAGAAATAATCATAATAATTTGGGACATTCACAAAAACCTTTAGATAAAAAGGATTCGAGAGATCCTGCTAAGAAAATTAGTCCAATCTCAAACCAGAATTTGGGCTACAAGAATGATCCTCCTCGTCCAGCGGCAGCAAAGAGTTCTAAAAAAAATACACTAAACATTGAAGATATGTCTTATAGCAACACTTGAAATGGCCAACAGGTATCAAGTCTTGATTTTCCTCTCCTATAATTAGTTTGGGTGTTTTAATATTTTCCAAAATTTTGAACACAAAAATATCATAAATATATATATATTTTTTTAATTTAATAAACTAGTCCCCAAAGAATTAGCCAAGTTGTATGAGTTGAGAACTAAAATATATAGTACTCTTATGTAGAACATCATCTAAGGTTCGATTCCTGAAACACTAACAAATATTTCTTCCTAACAAATTTAGTAGTGTAAATTTGCATCTAAAAATTTAATTTTGAATAAAATTAAAATTTTAAGATTTTTTTTTATGCAATTCATATAAGTTTTGATTTTTTTTGTTGTTGACAAAAAGCAACTTTGAAAGCGTTTTCAAATGACTATATCACAGCTTTGAAAGATATAAAATGATGACCACTAATATTATTATTATTAGGAGTGTGTATGGTCGGATATTTTGACAGACGAAACCATATCCATATATAAACCACTTATATGGAATTAGATTCTTAACTATGATCATTCTTTATTGTAAACTGGTTATGAATATAGTTATTGATATATAACCAGTTATTTTCATAAAACTGGGTTATAAATGGATATGTTTTGTTTAAAAAAATATCCGATTTTATCTTGATTCGAATTAAAAATTGGTTTTTTATTGGTTTAAAAATCGGTTATTTTCTGTTTAAAATTGGTTTTGAAGACCAAATTTTACAAACAAAAAAAAAATCAAAATTTTAATTAAAAAATTAAGAGACCAAATTTTTGATAAAAAAAAAGGAATACAAAATATTCAATAAATCTGTTATGTTTGGACTCAAAGTGTAATGTAATTAATTGTCGGTCTACATGTATTGCAGGTGACCATTCCAATGAAGATGAAAATAATAAAGAGCAATGGAAAGAAGAAACCCGAAGATAGAAAAATGATTCAAATCATGCTTTTTTTTACCTTTGTGCTTAAATTCCCTGTATGTTGTAAAATTAATATATAAATATGTTCACCATGTACATTTTTTACTCAAATTGAATAATGTAATAATGAAGTTGGTAATTGATTTTTTAAATACTAATCACTTGTTCTAATAGCATAACCCCCAAAACCAAAAAGGGTCTTACCCTGCCTCTTTAGTGCATAAATTCTTTCCAAAAACAAAAGATTAAAGTTAGACCTCTTGATATTTATAATAAAGTTGTGGACTTTATAATAAAAAATAGGAAGAGATGTAATATTAATTTTTCTGTCGATAAAGTGGTAAATATATACCAGGTAAAACTCATACAATTATAAAATTTTGGGTTCTAGAACTCAAATGAAGTGTTATGACCTGTTAATATCAATATTGTAAATTGAGTTAGATCTTCTGAACAAAGAGATGTAATATTTTGTCAGACATTTCATTTGGTTATAAAGTTCATATCTTTAAAGACTCTGTTATTTAAACTAAACTACTTTGTTGGTGATTAAGATGAGTTTAATTAATTGAGGGGTCTTGTACAATGCAAAGTGATTGATTATCTTCCTTATAGGAAAGAGAGAAAAGTGACTAGGTCATGCCAGATTTGCTACCTAACTTGTTTATATTGGAATAATAGTCAAAATTACTAGACTAAGTTGGAATCAGGTCACTCTCTTTAAGACGTTGCGTGACACATCTCAAAATTGTGCAAGCAGACTATCAACCACGACGCCTCCAAGATAAAACAACACAACTACAATTGTATCAGAGTCCTATTGTACTATATGAATCTGTTCTAGAAATACAACTTCAAATATGGTGCTAAGACCACTCTAATATGGTTTTGCTACTAATTTATTATGGTACTAAGACCACTCTTATATGGTCCTAGGACAACACTTATATGGTGTTTCCACCACTCTAATCTCTAATTTCTCCAAGGGCATAAAGCATAAAAAGGAACTATATTCTTAAAATCATTCTTATTTTCTGAAGGGACACATTATCTCGAAAGAGACTATGATCTTAAGAATACTCTTATTCTCGAAGGGACAAAATTTACCGATGGGACTATATGCTCTTAAGACCATTTTTAATTCTGAAGGGACACTATTTCTCGAAGGGACAATGGTACTCTTAAGAACACTCTTTAAATCCGACGAGGCAGAAAAGGAGGGAGCAAAAAAGAATAGCTCGTCATCACAAGCTAAGAGCATATACAATGGTGGATGCTTAACCTATTTAGCACCGAAATAAATAAGTACTACCATTGTGCAAAGAAAATGTTTGATGCTTATAGAGAAGTGTGGCTATGTAAGCACCATGCCACTCTTTAATTTTTGTGATCCATACGTAATAAATTGTACACAAATCAAGAAACTTTGTTGAAATACAACGACATTGAGTTATTAATAGGACATATTTAGTAACTTTTTTTCGGAAGTGCTGGGTTACAGAGATTGAGTGCGTATTAAGTAATATCATTGAAAATTATGAAATGGATATGATATGTACACGCATGACCCACTTAAACATCCATAATGGAGTGCTCTGTTGTAGATGGTTTAAAGGAGGGAGAAGAGAGAAAAGTTCTTTGACAACTCAATATAACTTTTGGTGTGAGTAGAAGTGAGGAATGAAAGCTTTACATATTTATTGGTGAGGAGCCAAATATAAGTTACAAATTCAACAGCTCGGATTAGTTGACCGCTACAAACTCAAAGACATGATCTCGCTTTCTTAATTCACATATTAATACTCATAGTGTTCCAACAGTTTATGTGACTACAAACTATGAATACAATGTGTAACTCGTTGCTTGATTTTACACTATTAGATATAAAATGGTTAGGTTAATTTCTTGATCTCTAACCTTCTTCAACAGTTTCACTCCCTAATTTCCAAGGTGAATCACAACCGTTGAAGGTTTAAGTATATCGAAATAAGTGTATAGTTATCCTTAGAATATGTCTATCCTAAGTATTAATTGGACTGTCTATACGACGTATCTAGGCTAGGGTTAGTAGTCCTTGAGCGAGAATCAATTTATGAATAATGGCTTAAACAAAACCAGACGAGTATAATTGAATAAAACGATAAAAGCAACCAACTAAATTCAGAGAATAATTTATAGTTACATGAATCCAACAATTACATGAAGCTCCTCTTTCATGACCTTATATAGACAGGTTTAGCTACTCATGATGTCTAAACACATAACACTAAAAACTTTGAACTCTTTATCATTAATATTCATTATAAAAAAATAACAAAAACATAAGATAATGAACAAATTTAAGGAAATATTCTTCTCGTTTGATACATTTATTTATAAATTAATAAGATAATTTGTTTTAGTAAATTTAAAATAAGATGGAAAAAAAAATGAAGAAGGGTTATCATAACATCTTTTATCGAATTTTTTTTTCATAAGACTTTAAATGGAAATATACCACGTAATTGATGGTAAATTTAAGCCACGTGTATATGATATATATATTGCTTAAACCACAAGAAACAGAGTGTGGCTGGCTGAGTCTAAATGTTTTAATTTAGTGTGAAACCTTCGTTTGATCACATATATCCTATCTAGAAAATTTCGGTGTGTACATTTTTTCTCGCAAATACTCAGAAAATTCATTCTCTGTTCATTAGGAATTTCATTGCATTCTTTCAATTATGTGTATTGATAAGAAGGGAAACACATGATAATGAATAACTTCACTAAATATGATCAAACGCATTCAAACCTCAACGTCTACACTATGTTTCGTGTGTTTTTGTGAAATTATCAAATGCATGTGCTTAAACTTACCATCAATTACATGGTACATTACTCGTAAAATTCACCACGAATGCATCACTAGCTTAGTATATATAAATCATACAAGTCTTCAAAGAAAGGCATTCCAAAAATATACAATTATCTAGCACATTGTTTCAACCTAATATTATATACCAAAATGAGTTCAAGAAATAATCATAATAATTTGGGCTATTCACAAAAACCTTCAGATAAGAAGGATTCGAGAGATCCTACTAAGAAAAGTCCAACCTTAAACCAGAAGGATTTGGCCTACAACAATGGTACTTCTCCTCCAGTGGCAGCAAAGAGTTCTAAAACAAATACACTAAGTGTTAAAGATATGTCTTATAGGAACACTAGAAATGGCCAACAGGTATCAAGACTTGATTTTCCTCTTCTATAATTAGTTTGGGTGTTTTAATATTTTCCAAAATTTTGAACACAAAAATATCATAAATATATATTTTTTGAATTTAATAAACTAGTCCCCAAAGAATTAGCCAAGTTGTATGAGTTGAGAACTAAAATATATAGTTTTATTATGTAAGACATCATCTAAGGTTCGATTCCTGAAACACTAACAAATATTTCTTCCTATATAAGTTTTGATTTTTTTTTTGTTGAGAAAAAGCAACTTTGAAAGTGTTTTCAAATGATTATATCACAGCTTTGAAAGATATAAAATGATGACCACTAATATTATTAGGGGTGTGTATGGTCGGATATTTTGACCGACTAAACCATATCCATATATAAACTACTTATATAGAATTAGATTCCTAACTATGACCTTATTTGGACTAATAATTAGAGTATTGTACTTCTTAATACTAGACTCAAAGTGTCATGTGCAAATGTAATGTAATTAATTGTCAGTCTACATGCATTACAGGTGACCATTGCAATGAAGATGAAAATAATAAAGAGCAATGGAAAGAAGAAACTCGAAGATAGAAAAAATGATTCAAATCATGCTTTTGATTTTCTTACCTTTGTGCTAAAATCCCCTGTATGTTGTAAAATTAATATATAAATATGTTCACCAAGTGCATTTTTTACTCAAATTGAATAATGTAATAATGAAGTTGGTAATTGATTTTTTACACTCAATTTGCAATATTTTTAAGACAAAAATTTAGAATCATAAATAATTGAACATGGAACTTAAATCCAACAAGCTAAGATTAATTCAATAATCAATCAATAGCAATAATCTCTAACCCCCAAAACCATAAAGGGTCTTACCCTGCCTCTTTAGTGAATAAATTCTTTACAAAATCCATATTATAAGCTATTGCTGCACACAAAAAAAAAAGAATAAATACAACTTAGACTATAACAATGATGAAGGGATCAAATATGGAATGAATTAAGGGAAACCAATAAATTAATTACCATTTTCAACATATTAATTTAGACATGAGACATAATTTAATGGTACAAGTGAAATGTTCAAAATTAACAACAATTGAGTAATGTAGTAACAATATGCATCGTTTCAAAATAGTTTTGAACTTTCATTTCTAAAACAAGGCAGAATCACAAAAGTCTATTTGGTATATAGTATCAGACATAGTCCATTTGTCACCTAAACTCCAAGACTCTTATTGAAAAATCAATGTATCAAATAAAATTGCCACTTCCAGAACCTAATTTGATGCAGTGAAGAGAAAAATATTCAACCAATAGAATTAACAAATCTTAATGGTTGAAGGAAGTTATAACAACTCACATTCTAAATTTGTATTTAAGGTCTATTTGTTGAATACATTAGACATCCAATAGCACTCTACTCGACTACAAAATTTTAACCTAAAATTAAGCATCAAACTTACACCAAATAACACCAGACTAAGCATAAAATTTACACCAAACTCACAACAAATCGCACCATATTAAGCATCAAACCGACATGATTTTGCATCCCAGTAGGGACATTTGAATGTGAAAATTCAAAAAAAAAAAAGGCACCACTTCTTCTATCAAACACCAAAGGCATAAACTAAACTACCTCTAAAAGATATACAAAAAGTTACTCCCTCCGTTTTATAATACATGTCGCAATTTTACAATGTGCATTATTCACATAGCCTACTTTGACCATATTTTTTAACTAATATATAAATACAAATGTTAGCATGTAAGATGTTGTTTGATTTGTCTCGATGAATATTTTCAAAATATCAAATTTTTATAATATGTTTTGTGCGCTCATGAAAAATATCATTATGGGAAATCTGGATAGCACTTCTATTATGATCACAATGAAATTTAGTGGCAGAAGATTGTGTAACGCCCATATCATTTAACAACCATCGTAGCCAAAGTAACTCATAAGTAGCATCAACATGAGCACAATATTCAGATTATGTGCTTGAATGAGGAACAACTATTTGCTTTTTGCTACGCTAGGAAAGAAGAGAACTTCCTAAGAAGAAACAATACCCTGTGCAATCCGCATCAGAGTATCCAGATAGGACAAAGGATAAATTAGAAGAGAACCGTGAACCATGAAAAGGAGTACCTTTGACATAAAAGATAATACGAAGAACTGCAGAGAAATGAGATGACCGAGGAGCAGCCATAAATTGACTGATTTTATGAACATCATATGCAATATCAGGGCGAGTGACAGTCAGGTAAACAAGACTACCAACAAGTTGTCGATACAAGGTGGCGTCTTCAAGAGGAGTGTCGTCAAGTGCTGCGAGTTTGCAGTTGACTTCCAATGGTGTCAATTCAGTCTTTCAGTCTGTGATGCCTGCTCGAGAAAGCAAGTCAGATGCATAATTGTCCTGAGAGAAATAATAGACTTCTAAGTCTTGGGAAACTTCAAGCCCAAAAAAAATAATTAAGAGAACCAAGGTCTTTCATTTCAAAATTTTGACTAAGATATTGTTGTAATGCTGAGATTCCAGACTTGTCATCTCCAATTATGATCATATCATCTACGTAAAGAAGCAGAATTAAATACCGTTATCACTTCTTCGAGTGCATAAATCATAATCATGTGGACTAGAGAGAAAATCAAACTGCGTAGAGTAGAACTGAACTTGGTAAAGCATGCTCTAGGAGCTTGTTTCAAACCATATAAGGCTTTATGAATCTTACAGACCTTATGAGGAGAATGATAACCTGAAGGAGGGTGCAAATATACTTCCTCTATCAAATCACTGTAAAGGAAGGCATTTTTCATATCTATCTGAAAAAGCTTCCATTTACGAACTGCAGCAATGGCCAAGAGACTACGAACAAATGTTATTCGAGCTACTGGAGCAAATGTCTCTTCGTAGTCTATCCCATACTCTTGAGTGTACCCTTTGGCTACTAGGGGAGATTTATAACGTTCTATAGTTCCATCAAAACGAGTTTTAAATTTGTAGGTCCATTTGCATTCAATAGGAGTCTTGTCTGGAGGAAGATCAACTATGTCCCAAGTATGTGTCTTATCCAAAGCTTGAATTTATTCAACCATAGCTTGTTATCAAATGGGGTTAGTACTCACCTCTGGATAAGAAGAAGGCACATGAAGAGTTTTAATAGCAGAATAATAATGGTAATCATTAAGATGAGTATGTGGATTACTTACATAGGTGGAATGACGAGTTGCAGGTACAATATCAACATCCGTAACAGGTTCAGTAGGAGCAGGTGAGGGTGTACGAGTATTGAGCTCATTAGAGTTATCCTCATTAGAACATGGAGTTTTCCCAAAAAGTAACATGACGTGAGATGCGTAATCAGTTGAAGATTGGATCCCAACATCGATAACATTTGTCTTCCATGCCATAACAAGAAAGCAACACAAGCGAGCACGCGGTTGTAATTTTGTGCGGTCATGAGGCTGCAAGAGAACAAAACATGCACATCCAAAAGGCAGCAATACAAGGCAAAGGTCAAAAATCTTGTTCTCTCTAGGGTATGGTTTTCTATTATTTTGTAACAATGTGTTGTGATGTACAACTAAACAACTTTGATTAGTGTTCTACGATGAATCCCATCTTATTTGTTAGATTCTAAAATAGTTTTTTTTATTCAATTTATGATATAACGTATGATTTAATCTGTATATGTGTTTCTATACCGTATCTCTAGATGGAGCAAAGTAGGATTGATGACCCGAATTGCATCCGAACAAGACAATAGTTAATTTCTTAGTTTCGAAATTATTTGAATCTAAGTATGAATTTAGGGCTATAACTCATATTAAGGGAACCCCACAATTGCAACAGGTTGAATTGCGGGGATATTAAAATAAACTTCCACTAATTCATCACGGGGTTATGTTCTACTTTCTTAAATCCAAACATAAGGTAAGTCATAAACTAATAATTAATCGAGTTCATTCCAAAAAACATGGAGGGGGAATTCAAGGATTCCTTAATCGCTGTTACACTTCCGAATCAACAAAACCTAATCTCGCATTGAGCAGGACAATTAAAACCCTACAACCGCTCTCAATCTTTTCTTTATTTGCTTTTCAAATATATTATGCTAATTATCATGTTGAACGACAATCCTTGTGGAGACGGTAACTTACTACTCTATTAATTGACTATGATTTGGTGCACTTTCCAACTCAAACACCATTAGTTCTACAGGTGGTCGTAATGGATATTCGGTGAGAGAGAAAAATTTATTTGGTTCGAATATGCCATTCATCCCTCGAGTGGTCATGGGCAAGTCGTGGTTGAGGATGCCGAAAGAGAGTTGTTGCAGCAGGTTGATAAGAAGATAATGTGCACTCTATCATCAAGTGTGTAAGAGGTTCTAATATGGTTAGGTTTGGTTCACATGAAGATATTTTGGTAGGGGAAGAATTAGTTATGTGTGGATTTTAGTTAGTTTGATGTAGTGGGGTTTTGTCAATGTATCGTAATTATAGGTGGGAGAGATTATAAGGAACTAATCAGTGAGTTAATGTGGGGACTAGTTTAATTTGGAAAATTAATGGGATTAGATTAGATGTAGTGATGGGTGTAACTGATGATGATATATTTGCTAAGGGTAAAGAATTCATGTGATTGGGTGAATTTTGGGAGGGTTGAGATGGTTGGGACGTGAGCTGAATTGGGTTAGTGGAGTATGGAAAACCATCCTCCACAAACTGAACATGTCTAGCTACATATGTTTTGTGGATTTTGAAATTATAGCAAACATAAGCACTTTGACTTAGACCGTAACCAAGGAAAAGACAAGGCTCAAACCGAGGTTAAAGTTGGTTGTTTGTGTAAGGTTTCAACCAAGGAAAACGTAAGAATCCAAAGGTTTTTAATTAGGTTCAATTGGGTCCTTGTTGGTTAAAAAGGATATTATAGTGTGTGTCCATGTTAATGTTTGGAAGTCATGTAACCAAAAGTAGGATGGAAGGGGAGCTTGATTTAGAAGACATCGTGCGGTTTCAATTAGATGATGATGTTTGTGTTCAGAAAATCCATTGTGCTATGGGGTGTATTGAAGAGTAGTTAAATGAGTGATGCCATGGTTTTGTTAAAATGATCGAAGTTTTATGAATTCATCGCCATTGTCGATGTATAGAGTCTTGATTTCATTATTAAAATTTATTTCCACCAAGTTTTTGAAAAGGGGGAAAATGGTTGAAATATCATATTTAAATTTCATTGGACAAAGCCAAACATATTTAGAGAAATGATCCACAAAAATAATGTAATAATGAAAACCATCAGTGGAATTAATGGGAGCATGCCCCCAAATGTCATAGTATAAATTTTTTAGTGGATAATGACTAGAGATATAGGACTTAAAAATGGAAGCTTATGGCTCTTATTGGAAACACAATCAATACATGTATGAGCGTTAGGTATTTGTTATGCGATTCACTAAAAGAAATTTTATTGGTTGCATGTATGAGCGTTAGGTAGGCAGCATAACCTACAAAAGAATACTAATCCTTAACTAATAGTAATTTATCATTCCTTATTACAATTTTGCTCAAATTTTTGTACTTATTGCATGCAGTGTTATTTATGTACTCCAATGCCAACGATTCAGTGCTCGTGATTTTATCTTCAATTCATCCTCTTCCCTTTGCATTTTGTTGTTTCATGTTTTCTTTCTTTACTATTCAAAAGTCTTCTTTAGTCTCATCTTACTAAAGCAAGCCTCAAGGAACTCATCTTTCTTTTATATTTGAAATTTCTTATAATTTTGGACACATATTAATTTTGGAAATATCATATGATTTCTTAAATTTATTGATATATATATATATTTATACAAAAGGATAAAATATATAAATAAAAAACAAGGACATACAAAACTGGAAGAACATTAGACCTGACTCAGATACAATCCAAATGGGACGTGATAAATCAAATCAAACCTAATCAATTCTAACAAATAAACACTCATCTCGAACGCAACCTAGCGAGCCCACGTACGGGCCCGAAACCAAGTTATAAAAAAAGGAGAAGAGTGAGCATCTGCAAGAGCAATCAGGTCTCAGGCTGGCGAGTGGATCGGCTGCCAACACGGAATCCAAATCCACGTACTACAACTCCCTGAACAAATCAGTAAGCATAAAGCTCTTTCGAGCATATCAATCCGAGAACAAATCACAAGGAGTTCAACGGATAAACAACCAGAACTGGAGTGTAAGCGGACCTGACGTCTTGAGACCTGCAGATCTCAACAGATCTGAAGCTTCAGAGAATCAAAGAAAACAGGAACCAAACACAACTAGTTTCAATAGACATGTATTGAACCCAAATGGAGTCCAACGCGTTAGTCACCAACCATACCATTTTGGGTTAATAGAACCAACTCTTTCGAGTTTTCCAAACCAATCACAGACTAGAAGGAGAGTCACGAGAGTCACTAATCTGAAACCATCCCATTCTCTGGTCAAAGACATAAACAAACAAAAAATCGAAACAACATCGGCGAAGAAGAACCACAAACCAACACCATCAAACAACCACAGAAAACCAAAAAGAACCCTTCCGATTTCGAGGTTCCAAGCTACAAACACGACCTACCAACTCAGGTCACGAAACGAAGCAAACCAAGGCCACACAACCTGCGCTGGTGAAATAGGATGGCGTCGGAAACAGAGGTAGAGACAGCCTCCAAAAAGGAAGGAAAAGAGATGACTAGAAAAAGCTCCTGTTACAACAACCGGAAGCACTGTGAAAAGCCTAGACAACGACCACAACAACCTCCAACGACGGGGCAGCAAGACCTCCGGAGAGCTGGTCAGGGTGGTGCGGGTGGCTGGAGCCGACCGTCACACCACCACAAGGCTAAATCTACATGGTGAACCTTAGATTTGGATTGGAAGGAGGTAGGAGTTGGAAGGATAAGGTCGGTGGTTCCAGAGAGAAGGAAGAGAAAATTTTAGATAGAGAAGGAGAAGGTTGGTCCCATGATTTTTCTTGATATATTATGCACATAATTAAAAATTTGTTTTTTCTTTTCTAAGTTATATTCTTAAATTCGGTCCCCCTAAGCTAAATTTGTAGCTCCATCCGTAGGTGTGGTGTGGGCAAGAGAGGTCTGTGGAGTGGATGTAGGAACGAACTTGTACGAATTATCTTCATTCAATCCGCGCATAAGTATCTCCCCTGTGCGTAAATCCTTCACCTCAAAATGCCAAGAAAAGAAATTCTATATTAACTTTATTAGTTTGGCATAATTTAGAGACATAAATTAGATTTTGTGTGACAAAAGGAACACATAAAATATTTGATAATCTTAAGTTAATAGAAGAAGTGGGAATTGTGGCAGAACCAATGTGTGAGATAGGCAAGTGATTACTGTTTGCAACTTGCAGGTTATCAACGTCATCGTAGTCACTCTTGATGGACAGATTTGTCATATCATTTGTGATATGATGTGAGGCGCCGGAGTCAAAGATCCATGACGAAGGGAGGAGGTGGATAAGATGGATGCGTGACATGGGCAACATGAGCAAAAGGATTGCGTAGTTTGTTTGGTGTGCTTTGGGGTTTTGATGAATTTTATTGTTTTTTGTTTTTTTAATAAAAAAAAGGATATCGTTGACATTCTATAACATCATTGGAAAACTCTCTTGATAGTGAAAGTGGTGAAAAAACAATGTCCATTGGAATGGCGTGTCGTTACCCTTATATACTGGTGTTTGATCAGTAACCATAACCGTCTCCGTGAATCCAACATAGAATGCACTAGTTTGTTGGAGATCGTATATCAATGGTCTTGATCAAAAGAGAGCGCTTATGTGAGGCAATGGATTATGTGTTATTGGGTCGATGTATATTGGGCCAGAGATATAGGTCGAAACCTAGTCCGAAACAATAATAACAGAGTCTTAATAATGGTCGGTTGCTCACATTTCTTTATGTCATAGGTTAGGAATGCACCATTTTTCCACGACGTCCCTTTTCTCTCTCCTTCACTTTTCCAAGATAAATATTTTTGGTGATATCTTTTCTTTCTCTATTGCTTTCTGTTCTCTAACTTTGATTCACTTTTATCTTAGAAAATCATTTGAAAAAGAAAAAACAATCCGACATGAAATATGGGTTCACTACAACATAATTGAGCTTTAGTAACATTTGAAAAGTATTACTAAATCAGAAAAATATGTTACTAATTATATCTAGTAGCATTTAAACAATTGTTAGGTAAAGTTTGTGCTACTAAACGGTATCACTAACATTTTTTAGTATTATTAGTAACAATTAAAAAATGTTACTTGCTTACATTTTTTGTAACAGTTTTGAATCATCATTAGTAACAATAAAAAGAACATCGCCTACTTATATTTTTTGCGACATGTTGCATATTGATAAAAAAAAATAAAAAATTAGACCTCTTTCAAATTTGATGAAGAACTCTAATTTGATTTGGCCAAAAATTGAAGATCAAACTTTAATTAGATTCTAGACTCTTGATATGTAATCATAAAAACATTTGAAATTGAATTTCATAATGGAAAATTGGAAATGAATTATGCCACACAATTTCAATTATATACTACAATGATTACAAATTTTCTTCCAATGTAGCAGATAATCTATAAAATTCATCCCTGCACAGTTCTTATTCTTGCAGCCAAGAAAGATAGGAATGTCATCTAACACCATGACTTGAACAAACTGGTTTGATTATTTTTTCTCCATATTTTAAGCCTCCTATTTATGTTTTTGCTTGATTCTTTTTTATCCAAGTTGTTGATGCTCTACAAATAGGAGTGTGCAAAAACGTGGTTAACTGAATTGTATCCATAAACTGAACCAAACTGGATCACAAAAAAACTGAACCATATTAAATGGTTTATGAACTGTACCACAAATTTAAACCAATTCAGTTAACTAAACTTATTTTAAAAACCAGTTTTAACTTGTTTTGAACTCTTTATTATTTTCTTTTGCAAATTTTTAACCAAAATTTAATTTTAAGAATAATTACAAATTTATAAAAAAAAAAAAAAAGATTTTTTTTTACAGGATAAACAAAACAGATTTATATATATATAAAATATGTACATATAAATCATATTGGTGTAGTGGTAAATTGATCTTTTTTTTGGTAGTGATATAATGGTAAATTGATCTACCATAGTGTTAAAGGTCATTAGTTCAACACTTTGTGAGACACTTTTTTATTTAAAAGATGGTGGATTCTAGGGTGAGGGTTCTACCAAGTCCCACACTGGTGGACCACCTTAAATAACAATTAGGAACCACTTGATTAATCGAGTGTACGGATCTAATTATACATTATACGCACACTAGATCACACTTTTTTTTTAACTTCTCTTCTATATGGTTGTTAAAAATAAACTTCTCTCTCCCAAGCCTCCATACCCATCGTCACATATCCCTTCCCTCCTCCTTTTCTCACACAATTATATTTTACGCGATCATGTGCTAACGATTCCTGCTTGGGTTTCATAGCATCATGCCTCTTGATTTTTCTTTATTTGTATATTCAGAATGATGCAAATGGGTTCTTTAATTCATTTTACTGTTAAAGAAATTATAAATTAGAGTGAGCAATGTTTTTGTTTCTATCTTTCAATTCTTAGTTCAAAAGCCCCGCTATAAATAATAATTGTGTTTCTTATAAAAAAATTTAAAACTTGTTGTTTCAAGAAGAAAAAAACTTGTAAACAAAAATTATCACAGGCAAAATCTTGATAAAATGAAAGATTGAAAATGGCCATGGACGACACGCTTAGCATAAAATGGTGTGATGACTGTGTTATGATTATAATTGTTCTAAAAAAAATTAAGATAGTGAATCAAAAGAGAAAATCACATAAATAATCATATTTGTATGAAAGATGAACAAAAACAAAGGATCTTGTTCGTGGACATGCCCATGGGTGGTTTCATTGAGAGAGTAGAAAAGAGACATAAGAGGCGAGATGATAAATATACAGAGGGGTAATGTATTATATGTAGTGTATAATAGGATATGTGGACTTGATTAATCTAACAGTCTTAATTGTTGCCTATAGTGGTCCACCGGTGAAGGATTTGATAGAGCCCTCACCCTAAAATCCACCTTAAAAGATATATTAAATTAATTGATTAGTGGCAGCCACCCCACATTCCACCGGCGCTGCCTCCAGCCACCACAGACCACCACGCGCTCGTCGGAGCGCCACTGCCAAGTCGTCGGAGAATTGCAGCCAACCGCAGGTGCGCCACCGTCCACCGACGTGGTGGTCACCGGAGCTCCGCCGCGGACCACCGCCGGCGGCCACTCTCCCACCACCTTCTTCTTTATAAATATTATATTATTAATTTAAATTATTTATATATTATATATTAAATTATTTATTTAAAAATTAAAATAAAAATCTAAAGAAAAAAAGTGCTCCAAAAAAAAAAGTCTCTCAATAAAAAATCTAAAAAACTAGCTTTAATATAAATACGGTTCAAACATATTAAACCAATTTTGAACTGGTTTTAAACTTGAACTGAAATGTTTTTAAAAATAAACCAGTTTTTTTTAAAATGGTTTTAAAAACTGAATTGTATCTATTATGTGGTTCAGTTCCAATGCAAGTTTAGAACCATGAACACTCCTATCTACTAATTTGTATTCCTTGTGCTTCTCCTTCAACTCTTCTCACATCCTTTTAGAGTATTCAACTTTTTGTTCCACATGAAGATGATACTAGATGCCAAAATAAACACTATATTGCATGCTTAAGCAGTGGTCACATATAAATTATAACCTAGTCACATAATACAGGGAACATATCTCAAAAACTAGAACTTAACAACGATCACATACAATGTAACAACAAAGATGAAAGGGATCAGGGATATCATACTACCATACACACATGCATTATATTATGTCTTAGTCTCTATTAGGAACAAATGGTTGTCTAATTTTGTTATATGCAAGGGCGAATGTATTCTTTACTTGTGCATTAATTAATGTTCTACCATAATCGAATCCTTGCCAAATTTGACTTCCTGCATAAAACACCATAACATTGAAGTTACATATTAATGTTTTGAATCGACTTGGAAAAGAGAAAGAATTGGAGGAGATAAAATTTGACGGTCATGTGTCAAGATTATAAGATAATGCAATTGGTAGAGAAAAGAATCAAACAAATATTAACATTGTCTCAAAAAATAACGTTGAGTAATTGCCTCACGCGTTTATACGTTGCCTCACAGTATTGCAAATAGCGTCACCAACTTACCTAGCTCTGGCAACACTTACAGAAGTTAATTCACGCTGACACTTTTAAGATCGATTGAACCAACTTAAAAATAATTGAACCGATCTTAAAAGGGACAGCGTGAGTTATTGGGCCACAGTATATTGAGCCGGCGATATTGGCCGAAGCCCACTCCAAATCAGTAATAATGGTACTTGCATTTCTTTTTGCTATAGGGATACACCATTTTTCTACCCGGTTCCTTCCTCTTTCCTTCCTTTATCTCAATCTTCTTTTTCTCTATGTCCTTTTTTCTCCTTATAAGTAGTGTGTAAATAATTTCATCCAGCAACATCTGTCAAAACTAAATATTTTCCTTACTCTTCCCTTAATCTCCCTTTGCATTATGATTTCAATTTGAAAAGGGAGATTAATATTTCAATTTGAATATACTTCCATATATTGGTTTGTTGAGCCACCACACCAACAACAACAATCCATCTATTATATATTACTAAAAAATCTGAGTAATTTCCCTGAACATTTATTTATTATTAATTTTATTTTTATAATATTCCTCAGAAGTCAAAACTACATAGTACTTAACATATTATTTGTTGATATTTGTGCAGGCAAGTGTGGGAGAAAATTAAAGTCATCTTTACGCATTTCCAGGTATAGTGGTTATGCTATTTAGATAAAGCGTAAGAATAATACTTGAAGTGTTCGAATTCAACTCCAAGTTCTGAAAGTAGAAAAAGAATTACTTTTCTCATTTTAGTTTCTTTTTTAATAAACAAAAAGAATTTTATTATAAATAGTAGAAATGAGGTATTCATTCTCCTTGTTGTCATGGTTAAGAGAAGAGAGTAGTATAAATAGTATCACTTTTTTCAAAATTATTTTTAATAAGCAAAAAGAATTTTGTTTAAAAACACATTACAAAGCAAAAGAAATATTGAGGGTGATAATGATAGTAGCAGTTTGAAAAGTTATGATACAAACACCACTATACACCACCAAGCTACATGAACACAAAACTAGATAGATAGAACAAAAAGAATCATGCTGCACACCTTCAATTCTGACAAAAATACACCTATGATAGTATGTTGTTCATGTGCACATCCTAGATTTTTTATTCTGCACCATTCTAATGCAAAGACTCTCCAGATACCATGGTGCAATTTCGTCTCATATGAAATATATTTATTTTTCTCCTCTTATATTAAAAAAAGTTAGATCAACAAAAGTTTGTGTATTTGGTTTCAATTTTGAATCACACATTTGTTGACCAAACTTTTTTTTTATATATAGCAAAGACTCTTATATTAGCAAAGACACTCCAGTAACATTTATGTTGGAGATATTATTTACTTTTGTTGTAATTATCAATGAAGCAAACATCATTTTCCTTTAACAATCAGACACATTTTCTGTACAACATTTTTTGAAATAGAACTTAAAAACGAAAATAAGATTAAATTTGCATATCTATATTTTTACTTGATATATATTGAGATACATTTTCTAAAAGAAAACAATAGAGATACATTTTGTACCCAAAATATTAGAAATACATTTGTCTCGGCAATTTTTTGGTTTGACCCTTTTCTTTTGAACTTTGAGATTGGTTTACTTTATGATTTTTTTAATTACAACAGTAAAAATGGAAAATAATAAAATAATTTTTTATTAATTTATACTTAAATAATAATAAAAAATTAACAGAAACATGCCCTAATTTTGTTTCACTACCTAAGTTATTATAACCCTAATTAGAGTTCACTTTTTTAAAAAGTTGAATAATATAAAAATATTTAAATTCTATAGATGAAATTATATTTTTAGTTCTATAACCCTAAACCCTAAACCACACACACACAACACGCGCGCGCGCGCGCGCGCACACACACATATATATATATATATATATATTTCAACTTACTTCATAACGCGG
>Ga0315915_1003624_pt1 | contig 19575 bp, 7 predicted proteins | sample MpolbnodulesMG_FD_207738 | JGI IMG/M metagenome (GOLD analysis project Ga0315915, IMG submission 207738) | Medicago polymorpha root nodule microbial communities from Los Angeles, California, United States - branched nodules | ecosystem: Host-associated > Plants > Roots > Nodule | place: USA... | reverse complement strand
AGGAATTCCTTTTTATAGTGAGAATAAGATGAGTCATGATATCAGTTAAGACATTGTAAATAATGAAGTAAGGCCGTAAAAAATTTGATTTATACTAACTCGATGGCATATATGTAATATTAATTAAATCATATAATTAAAATAATTCAATTAAATTTGACAGTTACTTCATCCTTCTAAAATATTTGTCTTTTTTTTTATTTTGTGCACTACTCACATAACATACTTTGACTATATTTTTCTATTAGTATATAAAAACAAATAATAACATATAAGACATTGTTAGATTTGTCTCAATAAATAATTTTAAAATATCAACTTTTTGTAGTAATTTTTACTAATATTTTTACTAATAAGTAATTTAAAACATTAAATATCCAAATTTGACATTGATAAATGTGAAACATTTAACCAAGTTAACCATTTTAGAACATATGAAGTAATTGTCCTAAAATATTTTTTGTTATTTTTTAGGAGCATTTTAGGACAATTTTTATAAACCAGTCATTGCGGCACTGAGAAATTACTTAGAGAACAAAAGAGAATCCAGGACCGATGACCAACCATCTTGGGGAGATAATTCCGCACATGAGAACACATGCTTGTTGAAAATCATCTCACGCTAAAAAAAATGGTGGGATCGTGTGTTTTTGTCCACGAAAAGTGTTACAGATATTTTTCTTTTAATAATCTCGCTAACATTTACTATTTTATTGAGTGAAATTTATGTTCCACATTTTAAAAACGGATTCATATAAAGTTGACCTACGACGAGTACTATTGATAATAGGATCCAAGTTAGTTTTATCTAATAAGATAATAGTACATGTTAGAAAGAGTGTTAGAAATGGCGTGTTCCAAACATTTCTTTGTTACTTAGTCAAATTAAACTAAAACGGGATGCTTTGTCTTGTGTGTATCTTCACTAATCCTTTGCTTAATTGCAATCTTAAAATAAGTTTGCTTGACACCACCTTACCTAACTGTCAGGTCCTGTGCTGAATCTCAGTTGAAACAAACAAAAAATTTCAATGGTTGAATAGTTCCCATGACGAAGCACGGAATCTTGCAGATAAGGTTTTTTCTGGAACATTACTGTCCCATTACTGGATTGTTGGATTCTTTCTCTTGAATGCAGAGTAACAAATGAAAATTATTGAATATTCCCGATGAGTGTGTTTGTTTGATACTCCTACTTGATTCTTCTGTTCCCTAAGATAAGTTTAAATTTTTTAATACCGTAGATTTAGAAGAAAAAAAATAAATAAATAATTTTATAGAGTATGGAGTACCATTAACCATTGCCATTTTTTGATAAAATTAACCATTGCATTTATTCATTAAGAAAAATGCTAGGAGTATTTTCTTTCTATTATCGTTCAAACAGTTGCATTTTTTTATTGGATGAAATTTACGTAGATCTCACCATTTTACATAGGATCTCTTATCAAAGTTTTTTTTTGTTGGTGTTTTTGACGTTTGAAATGTTTGGATATTTTACCTGTATACGGCATCCTACGTTAAAAAAAACGCACACATCACTCATCAAATAAGAGAGTGTCAATTGCACTCTCAAGTTCAAATTTGGGGTGGAGCAAGTATCAACGTCTCCATCTTCACTTCTGGTTTTTAATTTACGAAAAACACAAATATGAATCTATAGTTAAAGTGCATTTTCTTAGTTAAAGTCAGGAGTCAGGACAAATTCGAGTAGGTATCTACGAGTATGGTCTCCTTTTCAAGCCATGTCTATTTATAGATTGAGGTAATAGTACATCTATCACAACCCACGTGTCATGCATGATTCACACAAGTATCATCATACAAATACAAATACAAAGCTAGTGGGTTGTACTTCTATGGTGTGACCACACTAGTATAAATCCTGCACTTTAGTTCACAGATTCAGGTTCTGACACCGCAAAATAATTGCTATGATCTCACGGGCCACCATGGGATATTTAGGTTTAAATTGAAGTCTATTAATTATGGAAATTAACTTCTTTCCTTAGAAGTGCAGAATGAGGTAGAGAGACAAATATTTAGGTATATGTAGGGTTACTTACCATTGCATTATCAGCAATACTCGTTGATAAATGGAGCATGATAGGGTCCTAATTCCGTTTATTTGCATAAGTACCCTCCCAAATTCGTTAACTTTCCCTTTGGTTCTTAAATTGTCCATCCTTTACTACCTGATATGAGTATCAATCATCAAAGGCTATATGGTCTAGTAAATTTGCATAGTAGGGATTTCTATTTAAAAGTTAAAATTGTAGCACTCGTGAAGTTTGGTTGGGTATCCATAGTCCAAGGAATCAGATTCCTTGCTGTTACAACAGGGTGCTGTAACTGTTCCAGGCCATTCAATTTTAAATTGATGGCAGAGATTATTTTACTGTGTGAAACTGTGATTAAATCTGGACCGATGAATCTCATATCTACGGCTGAGATATGCTACAGTGTGCAACTGCGTGTAATATTTACAGCAACAAATCCTAATCCATAGTCCAATTATGTAATATCGGGTCGTATGTTTTTTTTTAATTTATTTAAAAGTAAACCAATTTTTTTTTTGACGAAAACAAAGTTAACTATTATCGTTAATCAACCAATGTTCAATACAAAAATGATAGGAATAAAAAATACGGTGACTATCCAAAGAACATGTCACCCTAACTAAAATATGAGAAATTGTGTTCGTTTGTCTCCTAACAAACTTTACCTCGGAGATAATAGAACTTGCACTAGAGTAGTTGAATCAGACTCGAAGACAACCCGGTTCCATCTGTTCACATCAGCAAAGTGAATGACATCGAGTAAGGCTACTGTCTCCCCCTCCAAAACTGTCATATTTACCCGCTGCCATTTCGTTTGAACCCGAATAAATTATCCACGGAAGTCTCTAACACAACACGAAAAATATGTAAGATGATTACGATCATGAAACAAAATTATAAATAAATTTTGTTGTGATATTGATATTCAAGCAAACTTCTAGATATTTAAGAATTCTCCGTTCAAAAAACTACTCAAATAAACTTTCCATTTTCAACTAAGTCTAGCTATTGTAATTGAAAAGCCTATACGTGCCATGATTGGGAAAAATATACAAACAACATGACAACGAAAGAAACCCGATGTTATACTTGTGGTCCTTTCTTACTTAGATAATGACCTGACCTTTTATCTTCTTTTTTTTATCGTCATTTTAACGCATTTTGATCTATTTGTACATGATTGTTCAAGTTTTAAATTTATGGTTGTATTTTCCTGCGAGTTTTCGGTTTTTAAACACATGATTTTCATCTATTTTTGCATATGAATATTGAATTAAAGTTTAAAAATTATTGAATTTAATTAAATGATTACATATGTAAGTTTGCTTTTTATTATTATTTTTTATTTTATAAAATACCAAAGTTTATGTGAGTTATAAATCACTTAAATTCAAGACTTCGAGAGAAAACCAATACGATCTTGCATAACACCTCTGCAAGTCCAACATCCATAATTGCTGCACGATAGCTTCTAATAACTTAAGATAGATCTTTCATACATAAAATACATCTAAACTAAATGATTATCGTGAACGAACAATAATGGAGAAAAATAAAACTACTAGTATTTTTATAACTTAATATCTCCTCTTGCTTAAAAAAAACACGACACTCCCCTCTATTCCTTAGGTTGATGTTTTAAGCCTGCATACTTTTCCTAAAACAAAGACTTAAGTATATTTATTTTTTTAACAAGCCAAAATATGATATATTAGCCAAACAAATTATTAAACCTATCAGAAAAGTACAATGATAGAACTCAAAAATAAACAAAGTCAAGCAACTAGATAAATCATTAATTATGCACACATTTTTTTGGTTAAAAAATAATAATAAAACCAATAACAAGACAATTTCCGTTCTCCCCTAAAAAAAGTAGACAGTTCTGGGTATATAATTATTTATTTTTTGTTGAAATACTAAGAATGAAAAAGTACAGAGTTGCTTATGATATTCGATAGTTTTCTTACATGAATAGTTTTAAAATAAATTTAAAATATTAAAACATCAATTAGAAATCGAATGAAGTGAGTAATTAATGACAAATACCTAACATGATTGAGTGAATATTTGTTCATTGAAAATATAGAAGAAAAACCCTGTCAGCCTCATAATTGAGTTCAGAGTACCATGTGCATCCTTTAAATCGCAATCTCTTTGTCTAGCGCCATATTTCCTTCTATCCCCACAAAAATCCCACAATCTTATCCTCTAAAATCCCAAATTCACCCCATATATTCCTACAATTTCTTCAACTATAATAAAAAACAGTAATATCATGGACATTTTTTCTTACATTTGAAGATATTTGATTAATCAATTGTAAAGATATGATTAATTTTATTTATTAGATCGTTAATTCAATTATATATTAACTATCTTCTTTAAAAAATTACATATTTAACTATAATTTTTTCCGTTAAAAAAACCTATGATCTTTAATGTGATTTAAATAAATCATTTATTAAATAAAAAATATATTCTGCAATCCTTTAATGTAAATGTTTATAACAAATTAGATTTTTAAGTTCTCTATGTTTTAAATTGGTTTTTAAGTTTCATTTTGTTGTAAATTTGTCGTTTAAATCTTAGAACATTTAGACTCTTACTCATTTTTCAACAACTTTGTTAAAAAAGTGTTTACAGACCATTTAACATTGATGTGGTAGATCAAAAAAATGTTTATGACATGATCAAATATGGTTATTCACTCATATTTTTTGTTTTTGCTTTTGAATTTAAGCTTAATTTTAAAAATGAAGTAACTTATAGATCTCTCTTGTTTTTTCATCAAAAAATTATAAATCAAATAATTAATCAATTTTGTTTCAAATCAAAAGTAACAATATGCTTATGAACTCCAGCTTTTATAATGAATTTAGACATACAAACTCACACAAACACTTTTTAACCAAAAATTAGATCACAGGGCAAATATTTTTTAAATTAAATGACCAATTTGTAAAAGAGAAATAAAAAATAAAATAAAAACTGATTTGATATAAACATCTAACTTAAAATTAGACATGATAGTTTGTCCTTATTCAATTAACCAGTTTTACACCTGATCACCAGACATTTAACATAAATATGAAAAAATTGAGTGTCTATAACTACATGTTTGAATAAAAATGTAGAAGAGCCAAATATTGACCAAATCACAGTTCAAGATTTCACTAGATACTCCCTGCCTAAGGGGCAAAATCGTCACAAAACTCAAATTATTCAACACTATATAATAACTACGTTGTCAGAACCTCAAACTCAAACACTCCATGCAGAAACTGTAGTTCACAACCGACCATAAACCAAGTTCATCATTAATTTCATTTCATATAGTATAAACTTTATATTATAATTAAATCCTCAATTTTAACCATGAGTAGTTTCCAAACTATATCCGTAGCAGTAATACTGTTGGCGCTCACCGCCACCGTCCATTCATGTCCACCGTCAGATAGGGCGGCGCTACTAGCCTTCAAAGCAGCTCTCCATGAACCCCAACTCGCCCAACTCGGCATCTTCACCTCATGGACTGGAGCAGATTGCTGCAACAAATGGTACGGAGTTAGCTGCGACAAAGAATCTCGCCGCGTCGCCGATATCAACCTCCGCGGCGAGTCAGAAGATCCAATCTTCCAAAAAAAACACCACCGTACCGGTTACATGACCGGTTACATCTCACCGGCAATCTGTCACCTCAACCGTCTCTCCAGCTTCACCGTCGCCGATTGGAAAGGTATCTCCGGCGAAATCCCTCGCTGCATATCCTCCCTTCCTTTCCTTCGTATCATTGACCTCATCGGAAACCGCCTCACCGGAACCATCCCCATCGACATCGGAAAACTTCAACGGTTAACCGTTCTTAACATCGCCGATAACGCTATCTCCGGTAACATTCCCCGGTCGCTAACAAATCTTAGAAGCCTGATGCACCTTGATATCCGTAACAATCAGATTTCCGGGCCCATACCTAATGACTTCGGCAGGCTTCCAATGTTGAGCCGGGCTTTACTAAGCGGTAATAAATTATCCGGGCCCATACCCGAGTCAATTTCTCGTATTTACCGTTTAGCAGATCTCGATCTATCAAGAAACCAAGTTTCTGGGCCCATACCTGAGTCCCTAGGTAAAATGGCGGTTTTGTCCACACTTAATTTGGATATGAACAAAATTTCTGGGCCCATTCCAATAAGTCTTTTTAATTCTGGAATAAGTGATTTAAATTTAAGCCGAAATGGTTTAGAAGGTACTATACCTGATGTGTTTGGTGTGAGATCTTATTTCACGGTTTTGGATTTGAGTTATAATCATCTTAAGGGTCCTATACCTAAATCAATGGGTTCTGCTTCTTATATTGGACATTTGGATTTGAGTTATAATCATTTGTGTGGTAAGATTCCTGTTGGAGATCCTTTTGATCATTTGGAAGCTTCTTCTTTTGTTTACAATGATTGTCTTTGTGGGAAGCCACTTAAAGCTTGTGCTAATTAAACAAACTTACTCTTCTTGTGTGTTGAAATTATATGTATTTTTGTATAATTTGTAATAGGAAGAAGAGTCTTGTGTTTATTGATTAGTAGTTAGTTGATTACTGTATTTGTGTTTGTAATTTTCATCATTATCATGATCATGATATCTTACATATGTTACAATAATTAAGATACTGAATTTAGAAGATGGTGATGGGTGGGTTTGGTTGTCAAACAATGCTGCGGGATTCTCGGCAAGTTCTTGTTTTAAACATTTGGTCTCACATATAAATACAAATGTTCAACCTAGTGATATGGTTTTGTAAAGGCTTTGAAAAAGGTGTGGGAGATTTACGTTTCATCTAAAGCTAAGGTTATAGTTTGGGGATTACTTGAAGGAAGACTAGCAACTAGAGACATTTGCTCAAAAGAGGGGGTAATGTCCACCATTCATGATATGCCCTATGTTTCTTGTTGACTCTAATAATCATCTCTTATTCTCTTGTCTTTTATCTTCTTATAATGTATGGTCCGTCATAAATTATTAGATGGGTATTCAAGATGTAAACTATAATGATGGTTTTTGACATATCTTTATCCATGAGAAATGGGTTTTGAATATTTGAGTAGTCGTTGTTTGATGTATTTGATCGGCTTGAAACAAAATTATCTTTTGGTTGCGGGTTGCAATTCAATAATCTCTCAAATTAAAATGGTTGTTTGGTGTATTCTAATTAGTTTAATTGTCCTTTAAAATGTCATTCTTGTTTCTAGTTTTAATTTCAAAAATAAATGGATGCATTCATTTTGACAGATTTTCTAGCATTGAGCAAATTCCTAAACTTAGAAATACTAGCTCTTCGTGGAACCTTCTTCCTAATAAAACATACATTGAAATTTGTTTTGTCTGATACTTGGCGCTGCGTGTATATAGTGCCATACAACAAAAAAATTCCTACTCAAAGAGCCAGTAATATGTTAGGAGTTCCACACTTGGTAAATAAAAGTGTTTAATGTGGTACTTAAGCTATGAAGTTCTTCCATCTAACGAACTAATCTTTTGGGATGAGCTCTCCACATGAGCTAAGTCCTAAGTTGGATCACGGAAAGGTACTCTACTGAATATTGATAGATGAGTAAAGCCGCCAAAAAAAGAAAGGACTACCATCAGATCAATGTTGATAGAGTAAAAAGTAAAAACCATCGTAAAAGCCAGTTCTTAAAGGACGTAACAATGTTAGGAGTCACACATAACAGACTAAAATAGTAGTTAGATAAGATCTCTGTGGTGATGAGAGGCCAATAATCTAATCATTTTGTGCTTTTTCCTCTCCACTTCATCAATCTTTCCAATGAATGTCATACAAACGCTGTTCTTGTTGTGCAATAGGTTCACAAGTGACAATCGCAGTACTAAAAAAAACTGTAAAATAACTTTGTCCTAAAACTCAAAGCAATAGAATTGGCCTAAAAATATTTCTAACTTTTTATTCAGGATTGAGCCAGGGTTCATCTTAACTAGAGCTCAACGCCACAAGCCCAAACGATGATTTGCGTGCACCCATACGATCAATTAAACGATGATTTGCACATCGCAATGATTAATTCACGTCCAGTTACACTTGTAACGAACTATCCAACTAAATCATCTCGACTGTTTAACTATATAAATAAATTTCTCATCAAAATCAAGGTACATGTTTGTTATGCACTACATATTTAAACTCAATCACATAATTACTTGAGTTTTTGAGTGTGTAATATTGTTAGATAAAACAGATTGAACTGCGGCTTATTCCGCTGGTTGAATTGAAAATACTAGTTTGGTAGGTAAATTAATTTTAGTTGAATTTGTAGCTTGATTGAATCAGATTAAACCATGATTGAATCACAATTTGTTTAATTGGTTTTCATTTTTTGTGTGTTTCTTTTTTACTTTTTTTATTTGTCATTGGGTTCAATCTTGGTTAAATTGATTGAACCAATTCAACAATGACTAGAGATCTCACCGTTCGATCTCCATATCCATTTTTAAAACATTTGCTTGCAAGTATACCGATCCAGTAGGAACTCACACGCTAACAGGGACGAAGCCTAGAATAAGGAAATAAATTTTTATATTTAACCATCATAGTGATATATATTCAGCTAAAACCAATCTATTAGTTCTACGAGATATAACAAGAACAACAAGTGCAATGCCTTATTGTTTTATGACAACTACAGAGATAGCTTCTTTAAAAAAATAAAAAAAAAACTACCAAGAGAGCTTTCTTCCAAAAAATGAAAATGTCAAGACAATATTAAAAAAAAATTACGAATTTCTTGAAAATATCTTACTTCTTTACATTGAAAAATATAATATAAATCTATTTAGTAAATATGTTTATAATTGATGGATTTGATTCTTTGAAGTAATGTGTAGCTCAACTTTTTTAAATAGTTACTGTCAATTTGTATTTGATTTGTTATTCTTTTAATTTGAATTGTTGTTCTTTTAAATATAAATTAAAAAGCAATAAATCAAATATAAAAAAGAATAATGACAGCTATTTAAGAAAATTGAGCTCGACCATACTTCAAAGAAAATATAGTGTTAACTTTTTTATTGTTTAAGTTTTGTATATTTGTTTTATTAAACATTTTTTTTTGTTTATATTAAAATCGACGGTTATCGTACTTCCACCAGTCTTCCCATAGTTTGCTGTGGTTTAATTTGAGATTCATTTGAAAACTTCATCAAAGAATTATATTGTAATATTGGAACATCTACTACTATTTTTGTGGAGTTTTGAGGGTTTTTTTTGGGTCTTAAGCTTGCACGTGAACAAAGTATTACTACTCATTGAATGTGATTTTCAAGTAACTACTACTCAACATTCTTTGTCTTATCCACTTTCTCCATTGAAATGTCTCATTGAAACATATTTATAAGGAGGTTAACTCTTGTGTTAATTTCTTTACCAACTTTGGTTATACTATGGTTCTTTCTTTTGAATGATTCTTCAATTTCCTTGTCTCTCTTTATCTATTATGCTTCCGATTGATGTAATGAGATATAGTGTCCCTTAATTAATTCTTTAGTAATTTTTCTCTCTAAAAAGATGAACAATGGCTGAATGCGGTATTGTGTTGACAACGAATATGGGATCATATAATCCAAACATCTCCACTCTCATGCACATGAAGATAGTATCACAAAAGAGTAAATAAATTTCTATGTCCGATGTAGCGACAAAATGTGTGGATAATATAAGAGATGAAGGACCACCGCACGTGGTGAGAAAACGACATAATCCTTAGCTGGTTCATTGCATTGGAGGAGCCTTGCACATGTTCTATTTTCTATTTTTAAGAAGAATGACTCTCACATGTTTGTGTAATAGGTAATCAATTGGTCATGGTAACCTATCTTGGTCGGATTATGCACTCTCGTTTCTTTATGGCTTCTCTATTACCACTAGTTGGTACTTGGTAGATGGGAAACAGCATTACTTTTCTCTCTCTAAACACATGGGAATGTATAATAGAGTGAGTGAGAGTGCTCAACTTTATAGACTTCAAGTTGGTAAGTAATGGAGGAGTCCTTATGGAAGAAGCCCTTCAATGTCATGATCTGGTGAGGGCTTGAGGCATTATGGATTGCATGAGTCTTAGGTTAAGTGAGTGTTTGGGACTGAGGTAGAAGGCTTCTAGACTTGCATTTTTTTAAAAAGCTAGAAATTCTTGCTTTACAATTTTCAAGTTTAAAGTATATTGAGAAGTGAAAATGAGCCTCCAAAAACAAATTCAAACAACCACTAAACGGATTGGTTTAAAAAAGTAGGCATGTTTCGAAAGTACGATATGTAGGGCTGCGAGGGTTTGACCTTAGACCAGTCCGAAACAATTTTCATTGAAAATATAAAACCAATTGATTTGTTTTTTTAACTTTCAATTGAAATCGATTTAGGAAAGCTTAAAATGTATAGCAAATAGAGACAAAGTGAAATTTAAGATCTCGAAGGGTTGAAACTCAAATAGGATGCTAGTATTTGCGTTTTTTGTTCTTATAGTACTTGTACAAAATGTGTAAGATAATTATTTTGTGCCTCATGAAAAGTGCTTCTGATGACTACCTAAACGTTAATAAAATAAAAATGAAAACAATATTGTCTAATTCACAATTTTAAAAAATTTCGGAAAATATATTTTTGGATCAGACAAAAACAGTATTTTATATTACGAATCTACACATTGAAAAAATATGAAAATTGTGGTTTCTTTGATGTGTACATTCACATAGATTTGGGGTAAAAAAGAGTGTGTCGGTTGTGCCAAAAAGCTCAATTTGTAAGAGACTCGAAAATAAGTGATTGGGTAGGACACTAAAGTCTTTTTCTATCTCTCAAAAGTAAGTGATTGGGTAGAGCACTAAAGCCAAGCTCCCCCTCCCTCTCTCAATTAAAAAGCTAAGCTAGAAAACTAGGGAAATAAATCAAGCAATAACTAAAGCACAAGCCTCACAAGTCACAAGACCCATGGCATAAGCTAGTATGTACTCCCTCCGGTCTCAAATGTAGAGAAAAAAAAATTGTGGTCTCAAATTTAAGAAAAAGTCTAGTAAAATCAACCTAATAAATGCTACTATTTCAATTTTACCCTCATTAAAAATCACATTCTCATAATTAAAAGCTACATGTTCCCATGCTGTTTCACGTTCCCATATCTCCATGAGTTCAAAAGTCACTTTCTTTCAATACACGTGCACAGTAGTCCAAATTCATTTTAACCAAAAGTACCAGGTTTGAGTTTTAAAAAATTTCAATGGCTGATCTTTTTGTTTCGGTAAGCGGGAGTAGTATGAAAAACTATTAGAAATTCACCATGAGAAGTTCAACGGTTTTCTCCATCATTCCACGCAACAATTATTACTTAAACCCACTCCATCATTAATTATTACTAAAACATGACAAGGGCAAAATTGGAAAGTTGTACATTTTTTAACATGACTTCAATGTAATCAGAATTATATTGAGACCGGAGGGAGTAGTGGGGGCCTTGACCATTTTTTTAAGAGGCTTAAACAGAATTATATTAATCATAACAATCAGAGAATAAAAGGTGTTATCACATTCTTTAAAAAAAAAAGTGTTATCATTGGCAAGATACAAAAATAAATAAAATAAAAGCACTTAAATATAACAACACAACCAACATCTAAACGGTTGAGTACTCGTTTGATAGAAATTGTGAGAGAAATCCTTAGTTTTAAATTTAATCTAATACCAAATAAAAAGCTTCTCCAAATCAACAAAAATAAAAAGCTCTCCAAATCAATAAAAACCTTTAAAATTGTCATACTTACCAAAAACAACTTATTACACCCTTCTAAATTATCCAAATTTTTTACATGGGGAAATTTTATGGAGAAGCAATTTTTTTTTTATATATATCTAGTTAAGAAATTTATATGACTAAATATGTGTATGTTGAAGATTAAATAGTTTTTTACATCTTAAATTCTTGGTTTACAAAAATTATAGGCTCTTAAATCAACATAAAATAATAATTGGACTCCATGTATTCAATACTAAGGGTGGTAATAGGTCAGACCATGTTTTGATAGGTCTGGTCCTGGCCTACGTAAAAATTTGCAAGCTTGAGTCCGGTCTATGACCTTTCGTAGATCTATTTTTTTGTCTGGCCTAACCAATTTAAAAGTTTAGTCTGACCTGGAAGCTTATTTACATGGCTATTTCATATTAAAGTTATTAAATATTCTATTTTATCTACTTCTAAATAGACTATATCGACCTTAAAACATATTTCATTATAAGACTTGTCTATTATTACAAGGCCTTAAAGCTTATTGAAAAAGTTCATTATTTGAGTTGTTTCTTGATTTATATGTTTAATATAAATTATATTTTAATATAAATATAAAATAAGTTTTATTAATATGCATAAACAAACCGATCTATCAAACTTCATAGGTTTTTTTATAGAATAAGTCTGAGATATTTACTTAAATAGATTTTTTTAAAAACATAAACCTAGTCTTTTTAATAAACAGTCGGTCAAGGTCAGCCTTTGCAATCTGATAGTACCAAGTGTCAGCTTGAATTATGTGAAGGTAACCAAAATGAGTATGTCATACTCCCTAATTTATCACCATCAGACATTGCAAAATCTAACTATAGCTATTTTTGCAATGTTGCATCATATTTATAGTGTATTTTTCCATTCCGCAATACTTCACAAAATTTCAAGAGAATGTGAAATGTTTGACCTAGGGATGTCAATGGGTATCCGTGGGTACGGGTAGTATGATATCCGTCCCCGCCCCGTTGGATAAATATGGTATCCGTACCCGTCTCTATATCCGTGCGGGTATCTCTATACGGGTAATCCACGGGTATTTAAATACCCACAGATATCTGTGGGTACCCATGGATTTTTGATTTTTTTTTTTGTACAAAGAAAAATTCAACTTTTAATTACTTGCAAAATTCAACTTTTAAAGATCCATATATAACATATTCCATTCAAATTTCATAATCCATACCATAACCATAATCCAACAAAAATCGGGATTCTTACATAATCCCAAGCAAATTCATCATACCATAATAAATATGATTCTTACACAATCCATGCAAATTCTTGAAGTAAAATAAAAGATAAAAACATCCAAAATCCACATCCAAACTCTTATATATATATATATATGGATATTTTAGTAATTTACATAATTTATTAACGGGTACGGATACCCGTGGGCACGGGTATCATTATATCTCCATAAATTAACGGGTAGTTAAATACCCGTTTATTATATCCGTGGGTACCCATTTAGCTATCCGCCCCGTGCCATGACGGATTTTATCCGCGGATACCCGTGGGCACGGATTTTTTTGCCACCCCTGGGTTGACCACTAAATTAGTGTCACGCATGTTTGAAAAGTTATGTGCATAATGTATACATAATAAAAAACTTGAGGATGTCGAAGGTGTCCTTGGGATAATCTCGTAATTCTTACGGGGTGAAGACAATAGGGTTGGTCCTTGGATATTATTTTTTCCATTTAGTTTTCAAACATTTCACTCAGGGTTGAACTATGTCATAAGATAGATCAAATATTCGTAGTTTAACTTGTATAAGAAAAAACAGTCTTTGTTCATGGTACCTATATGATGGTATTTAAGAAAAACAGTCTTGGTTCATGCCTGCTGCATAATTCTCTGGTTTATGTAAAACAATGGAAAATGCTTATTTTTTTACGATGTTTTTACTGGTTAACAAGATCCAAGCATGTTAGTTATTTATTTGTTGGTCCAAATAGAAGTTTTAAGAAAATGGAAAAAGCCTAGTAGAACAACAATAAATGGGAAATTGTTTTTCAAGCTTCTGAAATTGCTGTTACGCCTCCAAAATCCCCTCCAATATCTCCGATGGCAGTTAACTGTCTCTTGGAACAGTTGTTAACGGTCGTTGATGATATTATGAGAATTTTAGGGTGTGTGAGAGCAATTTTAGAAACCTAAAGAGCATTTTCAAAATAAATGGCGCACAAATGGTCTAACTTGGAATATTGTTTGTCTAATGGGCTGATCAACGGGCTAAGTGTCATTCAAGTATACTGGGCCTTTTCTCTAACCAAGTACTCCAAGTAGACTGTTTCTTTTTCCACCCTCCAACCTTCTGGCACACTTCATTCGAATTATAAAATCCAAAACGATGGAGTGTTTTAGAGGATATTTTAACGTGTTTATGAGGGGTATTTTACGTTTTTCGGATTATAACGGGTAATTTCCGAAATCTGCAGGATGTGCGAGAAATCAATATGGTGGAAAAATAATCTGTCTTTCAAGTGCTATCGAATTATTGGTCCTGGATCCCCGGTAACTTTGAGAAAATTTCAACTAACTAAATATTTTTTCACTTCTATATATTTGTAAAATTCATAAAAACTGTGCACAACAAATCAAGTGTTATGTTCCTAAAAAAAACAAATCAAGTGTTATGGTCAGAAAAGAATGAGAGAACTTTTATTCATAAGAAGGAATGATAGTATAATTTGTTCTCCATTTTATTTTGACGGCAAAAAAAACATAATTTGAGGGATTATAGACTACTTACAGTTAATCAATAGAACAAAATTGAAGTCACCACTTTTCCTTTCAGCACATATAAAGGCTTTCAGATCACTTTCTACATCCAATATTAAAAGGTAATTATCCTTTTTCTAAAAAGCTTGGACTAAATTCTTGCTAGTTATAATTATGGTATAGCTTTCGGAAACTTACCCCTTCAATTATGTAATCTTATATTTATGAGTACATTATAATACTAGTTTAAAAAATATAAAGACTTCAGAACAGAGACAACACGAGAGAAGATATCAAATCTAGCTAGAAGATAGAAACAAATAGTTGAAATATCTATCAAACATTGTAGGTTTTTGTTGTTTGTTGAGGGAAATACAATACAAAACATTAAATAGAGTATGTCCATACCACACAAGTATCAATCATGAGTCACAACATGTTACTAGTAAATCCAAAAAATGAAAATATGGCACTTAGCAAATTGAATTGAAGACTAACATAAACTATGAGCTTGTAAATTTAATTTAAAACTGTAGATCCTTTCAACTTAGAAGTAATCTCTTCTATAATCAATTAATTTCATACCTTATCAAAAACAAAATTTAGCCGACACAAGGAATACTTGGTTACGTTACTGCTAGCTGTCGGGGAACTTGTTCCTATTCTAATATTTTGTTTTCAATTGAGCACCAGATTCTCTGCATAAAGGACAATTAAGTGAAGTGACACATCCAGGAATTGCTCACTATCAATTTAGACAAATGAACATGTATACAAGATTAGAAGATTGACAAAATTATTGTTAGAACAATAATTTAATATAAAAAATTAAAGAAACGCAAACAACGAACACACGATGTTTTTATGTCTTCAACGGCAGAGAAGTTGTCCCAATTTATTTGTATCATCAACGATCGATTAATGTTTACAATGTACAGATTATATTTAAATATTACGGTTCAGATTACAACTTATACAACCTTTTCATTTGTCGGCGCCTTTTAGCCATACAAAACAATTTTCAATTACAAGTGAATAATGTATAATTTTCTTTTCTATTTTTAAAATTTTTCATAAACCAACGTTTATTGAAGCCAATTTTTCTCAGTATTATGTAAGTTTGGAACAAAATGTTGTGTATGTATCGTAATAAAAAAAAAGGTTTTGATAGAAGCCATCCATGTAAGTGTCTTTTAGCAACTCACACTTCAAGGTGTGATTTACACTTTTAGCAAATGCTCATAGAATAACTTGCTAAAAGACACTTTCATAAAATGTGTCTTCTAACAAAACCCTAAAAAAAAAAAAAAGTGTAATTCATTAGCTCACAAGCTTTTGATCTGTCAAAAGGAAAAAGCTCAAGCATTTGATTACTTAGAGAATAAGCTTTTTTTTACTGGACGAAGAGAACAAGCTTGAGCACGTGTTATGGAATTATAACTTCAGTAGCTCATTATTATGTACATAGACTTTATTCGATAATCACAATAAACAGTGTCATTATAATGATAATAATCTTTATTCGAATCAAATGGTGTCAGTAAATTATAATTAGAATCATTGGTATGGTACTGCTACTAATGCTTAATTTCTTTTTATTTTTGGTACAACCACTGCTTAATTTCTTCCCAAAAGACCTTTAAGCTTTATCCCATTAGTGCTTATACTCAATTGTAGTACACTAGCAATGTTTTCATATGAGACATCAAAGACCCCTCAAAAAACCTGAAAATCAGTCTGAAAATGAAAACAAGTACATATACTAAAATTGGACAATGGTGACATGAATTTTGCACATCCCAAAAAAACAGCATTATGATTCCAACCAAATACTTCACACCCAATATATCTTGCTTTCACTAAGACAAATATAAGATCTCTTTCATCATTCATGTACGACTAGTTTTCCCTATCTATTCAAACAATGATAATAGTCATGTAATACCCGAACAAGATTGGTTCATTAATGGTCAAATTCAAACTAATTCGAGTACATATTTCTCAATAAAATATTACGTAATTATTTTTATATTTACCAATAAATTTACGTATCAAGTATCAACCACTGAATCCAACCAAGGTAAGCAATTACGTATGCTGCAATCTGTATCATATATGCATTCATGTCAAATAAAATAAAATATTATGCTTTATTGTAAACACAAGTGTTAACATGGTATCCCTAAAATAAAAAATAAAAAATATTGACATATAACTCGGCTGACAATACTGATATTATTAGGAAACTTCTACGGTATACTCACAAAAGTGAAGTGTACCGGTACTCTTCCTTCTTAATTTTATAAATAATGATCATTTTTTATGTAATAAATAGTTATTTGTCAATATTTATATTTTATAGAACATCATTTCATAAGAAAAAACATCATTTCGTTGTTTATAAGAATCATAGTAATTTTTTCGTAAAAAATAATTAATATTCTCAATTATGAGTGATAAAAATTCAGAAAAAGTTAATTTTATTTCGTTGACACTTTTGATGAATAAGATTTAATTATTATAATTATAAATGATAAAAAATAATATTTTTTTTCAAAAAACAACTCATTTAACTATTAATTTAAATAGTGAGCGTACTGGTACACTCAAATATATTGGATGTACCATAGAATTTGGAGGAGTACTATAGACACTCTCTTTCTAACACTCTCTCTAACAATCACACTCTTATTGGGTAAAATTCATGTGGGTACCACACATTGAAAATGGATCCCACATAAAGTGGTGAGACCCACATGAGTTTCACCCAATAGCAGAGTGAGTGTTAGAGAGAGTGCTAGAAAGAGAGTGTTCCTAACATTTCTCTAGAATTTGCCATATTATTAACCTACACGTGTTTATCAGGATTTAAACCCCAGACATTTCAAATTGTGTTTTAGCATTGATTGCCAACTAACAAAAATAAGTAGGAGAAACGTATAGAAAACACATCAAAAAGCGTTAACGTATAAATAGTTGTATTGTACAATTCTATATACGTGTTTTGTACTAATATATATAATATTGTGACCACAAAATTCAAGTAATTATTATTACACCAACGCCGCTTCTACACGTCCTACTGTTATTCTCTATGTACTTCTACACAAACAGAATTTCCAGTCACAAGAAAAGAATAACTACTCCGTCTCATCACACGTGCAATAAAACCCCACACGTGCGTGTCAGAACTCATCAAATGAAACACTATTCTTAAACTCCGACGACGGTGACCGTAACGGCGACGACGGCAATTTCAGCTTTTCAAAATAATCACTTATATCCACTCCACCAAATTCACCCGCCGTTAAATATCCATCGTCTCTCGACGGAATAAACGGTGGCCGTTCAACCTCCGTTAACATTTCCCATTTTACCCCTCTAAAAAACTCATGCTCTTTTATCTCATCAGCACCACCAACATAACCCAAACGCTTCAGCGGATCCTTCTCTAACAACTGTTCGATCAAATCCATTAACGAAGTTTTCCTTCCAACAAATTCAAGCTTCTTGAAAAGCACGTTTGAAAAAGTTTCTTTCTTATTCTTCCCCTTAAACGGTGTTTTCCCATACAACATCTCGTAACTCAATATTCCAAGAGCCCAAAAATCAACGGCAAATTCATGTCCGTCGCCGCGGATTACTTCCGGGGCGACATACTCCGTTGTACCGACAAAGGAGTTAGACTTTTCACCGTCGGAGAAACTCAATCCACGACGACTCACCGGACTAATTCGACGATTGAGTGGAATTCTCCATCGCCTAGTTTTACGTTGAGATTCGTGGTGGATTCTGTTATCTTCGACGGTTAAAGTTCTAACCGTTTTGTGTGAAAGTTTACGTGAGAGATCGAAATCAGTTAACGTGACGTGGCCAGATTGTTGAATAAGAACGTTTTCTGGTTTAAGGTCGCGATAAGCTATGCCCATGGTATGAAGATGTTCAAGAGCGCAGAGAATCTCTGCTATGTAGAAACGGATTGCTGTTGTTGAGAAGACGCGGTCCGTTTGCTGGTAACGGAGGGCATTCAGATCACCTCCTGGGCAATAAGGAACGGCCCAACCAATTAACTGAGTCGTTTCAAAGTTGCCCAGGAGAGATGGGAGAAATGGATGTGATAAAGTGGATAAGACGTCGATCTCCCAACGGCCTCGACGTTCGGCATCGTGTGTGGAGGATTTATCGACAACTTTGAGTGCCATGGTGTTGTTGTTGTTTTGCTGGATGAGGAAAACGGTTCCGATTGCACCTTTGCCTAAGATTTTGAGTGGTTTGAGGTTGTTGAGGTTAAGGTCTTGTGTACTAGGTGATGTTGGTGAATCCATTTTCTGTCTTGAGTGAGATAGAGAGGTGAAGGTTGGTTTGAGAGACAGATATAAGGTTGTGATTGTTCCCATTTGGCTTTTATAACACTTCTTTTTATCTTTTTGTGTTTTTTGTTTTTTTCTTTCTCTTTTGTTTTGCTTTCTGTTTCTTACTGTGTCGCTAGTTGCTTAGCCTTATAGGGTATCCTTTGGCAACGTTTTCTTTTTCATTTTCTATGATAATGTAGAGATGAGTAGACTTCAATTATAATTTCATCCATATTAAGAATATCATTGTTGAGGTATGTCGTGCCCTTAACAAGTCTCATGATCAATTTGACCTAAATTTGTTTGAAGCAAAATAATGAACGATTTTTTTGAGGTAAACATTTATGAAATTACCTTTAACAAATGCTGTTGTGACAATATATAAAGGCGTTGCATGTTGAATGAGACAATTGAGGCCAATGTATATTATTATAAGTCTATTTATATTGGTGAGGTCTTAACCATTTAAGATCCAGTACTTAATAGGTACCTCCAATATAAAATTTTTTTTTTGAGTCTCTTAAAACACATGGTTTCACTTAAGACTTCAATGCTTAAGTAACCCCACATTATTTTTTCTTAAAATAATCATTTTTATTG
>Ga0315915_1003623_pt1 | contig 19576 bp, 11 predicted proteins | sample MpolbnodulesMG_FD_207738 | JGI IMG/M metagenome (GOLD analysis project Ga0315915, IMG submission 207738) | Medicago polymorpha root nodule microbial communities from Los Angeles, California, United States - branched nodules | ecosystem: Host-associated > Plants > Roots > Nodule | place: USA... | reverse complement strand
TTCAAATAAATTCCTTTGCTCTTGAACTTGTTCAATCAGAATCTCTAAGAATAGTACTTTGATTATGGATCCTGCACACTTGAACAAATTTTTTAGCATATCCAATTGATTACTTTTAATACCTTGTTATTGTCAAAACTCAATAGGTGACTTGTGAAACACCCTTGTTCCAACAGCCTCATGAGTCTTTACAGTGGTGGGAAATCTGTTCCCAAGTTCCAATGCAAGTTATTTGAAGATGAAGACCTAAAACGATGGAAAATCAGAGAAACTGGGCCCAAGAAGAAATACCATGCGCCTAGAGCATGGAAATAACTTGCCACGCGCCTAGAGCACATAATCATGCGCCTAGAGAATGGCTTTGAGTGCACACTCATGCGCCTAGAGCTTTGCTTGTGCGCCCCGAGCATCTCAAATGCAATGGGCGCTTGCGTAATTTCGTGCTTTTTAATGAGTAAAGCCTGCGTTTTTGCCCAAACCCAGTTAGAGGCTCTCACTATAAATCCAAGCCTTCCTCATTCAGAATTTCTCGTTCAGAACTGTAGCAGTTCAAGAGGAAGGCAATTCTAGAGCTTCGTAGGAGTTTCTATCTTCTCCTTGATTTTCTAGGGTATGTTTTTATCTTTAGTAATTTGTTTTTAGTTACCATGTGTAACTAATTTTTTTAGGTTAGAGTTATAATATGAACCTATATTTATTTTTGTTGGATATTTATTTAATATAACGTGGTTTTATTTTATTTATTTTCTGTTCACTATTTAATTTTATTAGGAAATAATTATAGTTTGTATATTAATATCATCCTGCTTATATCTTGATATTTATAGTCTGTATATTAATATCTATCTTTCTTGGAAATAATTAGTTAGTAACTAGCTAAAGATACCGAAAGGAAACAAGCGACTCCGGGGAGTAAACCTAATAGAACCATTCTCTTTTACCCTTTGTAAGGTAGACGCTCATAGGGCTGTCCATTTGTAGAACTACAGAGAGAGAGAGTGAGAGTGCTATGAGTGTCGTACAATGCATAGATGGGTAGACCTAAGGAACCTTGGCCTTCATTTCCCTGGGAAATGGTAGAAAGCCAACATAAAGTCTATGTTTTCAATTCCCTTTGGGGTGGTAAGACCCCACACGTAAGGATCACGATATGACCAGCAGGGGCAACCAAACACTGGAGGGATAGACCTAGTTAACTGAGAAGTATAGACCCCACACGTAAGGATCATCGTATGATCAACAGTTGCAACTTCCAACCTATTAGGTTATTCAGGTCTCAACGACCTCATCACTTGTATAGTCTACTTAAGATAAATAAACGACGACATTACTATTATTTAATATCCAACAATATAAATATAAGGGGGATTCAAAGAATCTTAACCTTGCTTACTTTCCTGCAACCAAAACCGGTAAACTTGTTCTGTTGCAAACAAATAAAAATTGCAAGCTTCTAACCCTTAACTCTTTTATTATATTGTCAACTTATAAATAGGAACACAAATTGTTTGGAAGAAACGACAATCCCTGTGGATACGATATTCTACTTATCACTTTATCATGTGGTAAACGTTTCGGTACACTTTCCTAATACAACCATCAAGTTTCTATCTTTATTGATATTTTCTATCTTTGTTGATATTTTTCGACTAAGCGATTCAAATTACTTATTTTCTATCTTTATTTTTCAGTCATTTATTTTTCCGCATTTTATTTTTTTGTTTCAAAAAATTCAAAATTACCAAAAAAGAATTCAACAATGTTATGATGAATTTGAAATTTAACCAATTTTTAGGTAAGGAGATGGAAGATTGCAACACTCGCTTTGCACACTTTCTGGATGCCTGCAGCATAATCAACTAGCTGGGGTGTCTGAATCTTACAAACGACTACGATTGTTTGGTTATTCTATAACCAGAAAGGAAAATGATTGGTTGGATACACTACCAAGTGGTACAATCGAGACTTGGGATCAACTCAAGAGGAAGTTCTTGGATAGGTATTTCCCAACTACAAAATACTTGACGCAGAAGAAGGAGATTTCCATCTTCAAGCAACAAGAGGGAGAAGTACTTTATGCTGCATGGGAGATGTTCAAGCTATTGTTGAAGAGGTGTCCCGGTCACAAGTCGTCAGAAATGGATATCATGCAAGCGTTCACCACGGGACTAAAACTAGATACTCGGATGTTACTAGATGCTTCTGCAGGAGGAACTATGAAAATCAAAACAACTGACGAGGTACGAGAGCTGATTGACAACATGTCTTTGAATGAGTATCGGGGACACACTGAGGAAGAGGCGACCCCAAAGAAGAAAGGGTATGATAGATCTAAAGACTCAGTATGCTTTACTTGCTAGTAATAAACTTCTCAACATACAACTAGAAACATTAGCAAAAAGGTTGGAAGCTCGTGAAGTTGCACAACTATCTGCGAAAACCAACTATGACATCTTTTAGCAAGCTCATGAAAGTGGTGCATGCTTACCAGCAAGTTTGGGGTTCTCAAACGAGTAGGTAAAGTATATGGGGTATTATTCTAGGCAGTAGAGGAATTCATACTCAAACATTTACAATCCAGATTGGGCAGAACATGCAAACTTCTCTTACGGAAGCAACAATGTCCTTTAACCACCACAGACAACTGTCTACTGAAATTGAAAATTTCACACGAACAGGATTTTCTGGGACAAGCTTGGATAATCTAAGGAATGAAACTTTCAAAATGCTAGCAGTAGGAAAGGATGAAGTGAAAGAGGTTGATTATCTGACAACTTAAAGCAAGGTAATAGAAGCATTGAAACATATGGCAAAGGAATGGTCCACTCTCAGGGATGTCTTACAAACTAGGAAGGTGACCAAGAATCAATGTTGCAATAGCCTTTTGGATTACTTATTCTCAACCACTAGTAAACCACTTTTTGATAAGATGGTAGCTGTTACGAAGGAATATCGCAAGAATCATGATGATGAGCCTCCAAAGAAAAAGGAAGACCCCGAATGTTTTAGCATACCAGTTACCATCAAGGGATTCTATGTTGGAGAAATGATGCATGATCTCAGATCTAACTCAAACATGATGTCACTATCACTATCCAATAAGATTGGAGGATTGGAATTAAATCCTTCCAAGATAAGAACAAGACTTGCTGATGGTTCTCTCAAGATTGTTGAAGGTGTAACAGAGACTGTCAATATCGACATTGATGGATTCACTTTCTCTATTGAGGTACTAGTTATGGAAATGAGAGGATTCGATAGAGTTCAAATGATCTTATGGAGACCTTTTCTCGCAACTGCCCAGTCTATAATAAACGTGAATCAAGGGGAAATTATCATCAGATCAGGAGAAAAATACATAACTTACAAAGTTTCTAGACAATACCGTTAGCCTTAAAAATACAGGGGCTCCATCTTACGTTATTCTTACCATGTTTTTCATTTATTTTTAGTAGGTTTTAGTAGAAAAAAAGGAGGATTATTAGAACGATTGCCTATGATTTCGGGACTTTTGTAATGTTTTCTATATTTGAGTATATAATTCTAGTTTTCCCGAAAAATAGCAATTTTATGGGGTTTTTGAAGTGATTCAAAGGGATATCATGCAAATCGGCAAATCAAGATCATCCAAAGATATGTGAAGACTAAGGAAGATAAATAATGAAGATTCAAAAGGCCTCAGGAGACTTACAAAAGGGAGGAATTCTGTTCTCAATTTTTGAGGCAAGTTATTTGAAGACGAAGACCTAAAATGACGGAAAATCGGAGAATTTGGGCTCAGGAAGAGTGCCATGCGCCTAGCACATTTGCAATGCGCCTAGAGCATGGTTTTTACTAGCCATGCGCCTAGGGAAGTTTCCATGCGCCTAGGGCATGGTTTGTGAGACACTCTTATGCGCTAGGCATGCTAGCCATGTGCTCCGTGCATTTGAAAAGTGCAGGGCGCAAGCGTCTTTTCCTTTTTTTGTGGGTAAAGCCTGCACTTTTAGCCCAAACCAAGGTAGAAACTTTCCCTATAAATACAAGTTTTCCTCATTCAGAATTTCTCATTCAGAACTATGGCAGTTTAAGAGGAACGCGATTCTAGAGCTTCGGAGGAGTTTCTATCTTCTCTTTGATTTTCTAGGGTATATTTTTATCTTTAGTAATTTGTTTTTAGTTACCATGTGTAACTAATTCTTTTTATGTTAGAGTTCTAAGATGAACCTCTATTTATTTTTGTTGGATATTTATTTTTAGGAATTGTTTATTTCAAAGGATTTTAACCCTATATTAGGTACTTAGGTTGTGACTGGGCCTGATATTGATATTACTATCCTGCTGCTTATATCTTGATATGTACAACTTGTGAAAGATACCGAAAGCGAGTTGTCCCTAGTAGTACGTTCTTAGGAGGTGACATTACTAATACTGAGTAAAACATGCTGAACCTATGAGGTAACTAGTTAGTAATTAAGGAAACAAGAAACTCTGGGGAGTATACCTAATTGAACCATTCTCTTTAACCCTTTGTAAGGTAGACGTTAATAGGGTTGCCTGTTTGTAGAACTACTAAGAGAGAGAGTGTGCTATGAGTGTGCTAAGATTAATAGATGTCTAGACCTAATGAACCTTGGCCAGGCTCCACAATAATATTCCTTATGAAGGTGGTGGAATCCTATAGGGTTAATAACCGTATAATGTAGCAAGCGTATAACCTTAGTCTGACCAATATGCCTTGGGAAATTGTGAAAATCCAACATAAAGTCTATGTTTTCAATTATCTTTGAGGTGGTAAAACCCCAAACATAAGGATCACTGTGTGACCAGCAGGTGCAACCAAACATTGGAGGGATAAACCTAGTTAACCGAGAAGTACAGACCCCACACGTAAAGATCACCGTGTGATCAACAAGTGTAGCTTCCAACCTATTAGGTTTGTCACGTCCTTATGGCCTCATCACTTGTATAGTGTAATAAGATAAATAAACGGCGACACTACTGTTATTTAATATCCAACAATATAAATAGGGGGATTCGAAGAATCCTAACCGCTGGTCACTTTTTTGCAACCATAAATAGGTAAATTTGCTCTGTTGCAAACAAATAAAAATTGCAACTCTTTAACCCTTGACTCTTTTATTATATCGTCAACTAAAAATAAGTAACGAGAATTGTTTGGAAGAAACGATAATCCTTGAGGATACATTACTTATCACATTATTACTTCGTAAACGATTTGGTACACTTGCCTAATCTGCTACATCAATCTCCCAAGCACAAGTTACACATATTCGTCAGGCCCGAGACGGTAAACACGCTGAATAGGAGGCGACCTATTTCGTCAAGTTAATGACTTAAATGAAACGCTGGATAGGAGGCAATATATTGACCGCCGAGACTCAGATGTTAAACAAGCACGGAATGGCAGACAACCCATTATCTTTATTTTCTGCATTTTTATTTTTCTACTAAGTTGAGATGATCTGACTAATCAATTTCTTTTCTTTTTCTGTTGCTAATCCTCAGTATTATCTAATAAAATTTTATTTCTTTTGCATTACATATACAACCTTTCCTTTTATGCTTAAATTTGTTTTCGTCTCAGGAATTCATTTCAAAGCATTTACAGCGGAGGCTAGTTTACCATTACATTCAAGAGCACGATACTTTCAGGGGCTTGCTAGTGAAGCTACTTATAGGATCACAATCTCTTTTCTGAATAGCATAATGATGTAGCATATTTACGTATATCAAAAGTAAGTATTTATGTATCGTCTCCTCAAGGACTAGTGCGATATCATGGATCATTCGACATCGATTACCATTTTAAGTTGAAAGAGTAATTTGTTTGTTTGTTTAAAACCTAAATATCTACGTTATAAGATTAAAACTTGAGATTGATAGGGCGTAAAACTTGTTAGGATTAGAGTTCCTTAATCAAGTGTCACATGTAACCTAAAGATCATGCATGGATTCTAGCTTTCCTTTGATATTACCACGTATCCCTCATCAATATCATTCGTGTCCAAATAATATGGTGACTTCAATTGTATCGTTTAATCGTCGATGTCTCGCACTATTAAACAATCCAAGAGTCGTTCCTATCATTCAATCGATGATTTCTCAATCTCTTGAATGATAGAAAAACATTAAGTTCAGATACAAAGAGTGGTTATCTAAACATCAATTCCATGTCTAGAATTTTTGTTTGGATAGAGAATTATTCTAAACCTAGATTCAAAAGTATTTTTCAATCACAATTAAATCAAACATGAACAATAAAATGCAAGAATAATTTCCATATCAAATGAAATACTAGAACCATACATTTATAGATCAATTGATTACATATGATTAGCTAAGATCAAGTACCTCTAATCCCAACAACGAAGATTTAGCTTCTCATTGTCATGGAAGCCTTGCAAGAATGAATTGAAAGGAAAAGATTCATTACAACTTTGTGATTTCTCATCAAATGTGGAAGAATCAAACTTCTATCACTCTCACTCTATGAAGACCAAGCCCTATCTCTCTCTCTAAGTATCTATGTATTTTTCTGTCAAATAAAAGCTCTCTTTTTTCTCAAGAAATGATCAAGGGCTATTTATAAGCTTTCCCATATGCATCAACTCGCCTCGTGAGTTCCTCTGCTCGCCATGGCGAGTTGAGGTTTCTTCCTCACTAGGTTTGTGCCATGTCATCCTAGGGAGAATTAGCCGCTCTTGCTCGCCTCCCAAGTAACTTCACTTGCCATGGCGAGCAAACATGTGCTTCTGCCTATTTTTTCCTTTGTTAACTCGCCATGGCGAGTTGAGGGCGAGTTGGTGGCGAGCAAATGTGTTGTTCTGCCTATTTTTGGCCTTGTTGCACTTTGTTTCTTGTTTTCCATCTTTGCTCAGTGCCTTGAGTAACTTTCCTGCAAAATTAGGTAAAGTAAGATAGATAAAGCGTAAAAGGATAAAATTCAATTATCTCTCGGCTTTTTCCTTAATAACTTGCAAAACAAGTTACAAAAGTGTCATAAATCTTCATTAGAATTACTACTTCCTGGCACTTATCAAATTCTCCCCAACTTAGCTCTTTGTTTGTCCTCAAACAAAAGATTTGAAAACTAACAAGTTTAGGACAAGACACTAATACAACAAGGTTTTGGGAAAACTTTTTTCTTTTCAGATGAATGATTCAAAGTGAATGCGCGGGCAAGTCTGAAGTTTCCAACTAACCTGGAATTCCACTACAAATATGAAATGAGTCCTAAGCACAAAGGTCATGTCAAAAAGTTCAAGTCAATAATATACTTATTCACGAACCACACCTAACACACTTCTTTGTAAGCAAATAACAACAATGAAATCAATGAGTGAGGGTTATGAAACACACACCCGGCAATCAAGTTAACATCCAGATCAAGTTATGTGTCCATCCAAATATTATTTCAAAAGGCACAAAAGCATGGATCAAAAGGTCTTTACGGGTTATAACTTGGCTTGGCTACAAAAGAAAGGTCATTTCTGGGACAATTGAATTCAAATGGCCAAGCATAAGGGAACATTCATTCTATTCTCATTCAACAGATAAATTTACAAGCATTCCCTTACTTCTAAACACAAACTTTGGTGGTAAAACATAATACACTGTGATCTTGACAACTTATTTTTCTTTCTTTTTCTTTTCTTTTCTTTTTCATGTACACATTCTCTTTTTTCTTTTTTTCTTTCTATTTCTATGTACCAATTTCAGCAGAGTTTTGGCACTTGTAAATTGTTGTTGAGTCATGTATGTTTTTCTCTAAGTCTTCACTCCTTTATATAGAGGTATGAAAGAGACGTTGAGAATTGCCAGCGCATCAAAATAGAGTCGTTTGAACCTTTGATCAATCACCAATGATCTTTTGCCTGATATGATTATTGTTCTATAAAGGATCAATTTCAAATCCATTCCAAGTTTGGAGGAACACCTTTGCAGACGCATCTGTTATTCTTGTCCTGTAGCAGAGGCAGAAACAGAGTAGTGGAGGTAGTGGTTGTACACTTCGTACAATTGTCCTTTTTCAACGCTCTTCAAAGAACAAGCATCCAATGCCTTCAAATCCTTTCCAAATAGTCGTTGCTTCACTCTCCTGGTCTTCTGCAATGCTTAGACGACATTAAATCCATTGAACAACCTTTGAAGCTTTAAGTCTTGCATCTTCTGATGAACTTCAGCTTCTAGTGATGTTGCTTCTGATGAGGTGCTTCTAATGAACTTGCTTCTGATGATGATGTCATCACTTCAAGAGCACTTGACTTCAGATGCATAAAGCTTCCTTCTTGTTGATTCCATTGCTCTCTTTTGTTCCTTCAGAACCTTATAAGATACCAAAATTTTTGCCTATGGTCCTGTACACTTGAACAAATATTAGCATATCCAATTGACAATTTTTTAATACCTTGTTATCATCAAAACTCTTAAAAGGTAATGTTAAACACATTTTGTTCCAACAAAACGATGTTGTTTCCTTGTGGTGATAATTGTTGATGATGAATATGTAGAGATAATTATTTGATAACGAACATGTAGAGGTGATTATTTGATAATTGTTGATGTATATATGTATTGTTTGATAATGCAAATGTGGAGAAAATGTAGAAAATATGAAGAGTTAATTGGTGTTGTGCATTATTGAGTCAATATTGGGCATCCATGCATTCATAAGTCCTATATGTGGATAATATGTAAAGAGATTAATCGGTAATATTACCTCCTGTAACGCCCCAAATTTTAAGACATTACGTATATTTCTTTATTTTAGAAAAATAAGGCTATATTTTTTTTCAGTAATAATTCATAGCCGAAGCTTAGACAAGATTTCTTAAAGTAATTTAATTAAAATTATTAAAATAAACAACCTTTCAAATTATTAAATATTACAGTCCAATCAAAACCCAACTTTATCCCCCGTATGCGCCACAAACAAAACATCAAGCACACATCATCTCTTCTTTAATACCTAAAATGTTGGTTGTCAAAGTTAGTCCCTTAGTCTTCAACACCTATGAAATAAAATCAATAATAAATTACAACGACAAATAAGAATATACAACCATCATCAAGGAATCGTGTTAAAACATTTCTTTTTAGTTTAAAGTTTAAAATATTCATCACTATAAACTATATTGTAAGAACAAACACAAGATTCAAGACTCAATGTTGATGCAGATGCATGAAATGCAAATAGACCATGATCCGGATATCGCCCCAATTTGCATAATAGTTTTAATCGCTCAATTTGACATATAATAATGAATCGCCCCATTTGACATATAATAATAATCGTCTCATTTGACACTTAAAAATCCATTGAATTGCCCTAGTTGGCATATAATAATAATCACTCCATTTGGCAATTAAAAATCCATTGAATCACCCGATTTGACACTTAAATATCAATCGCTCCATTTGGCACTTAATAATCGATCATATGCAATGATATGCATGCTATGCACTCTTTCTTTCTTTCTTTAATTGTTGGACACTTAAATTACCACATAAAATTAATAAGTTTGCACATCACCTCTAAATCACATACACAACATAAACAACATTTCTCATTTCACACATCATCAATCATTAAGATTCACATATTCATCAAATCACATACTTTAACATAATTGCAACTCACCAATTCTTATAATTATCAGCCACAAAACAATTTAATAAAAACATAATAAATCTTTTCACTCATCCATTAAGTCAAGAAGAATATCAAATTCAACATCATAACCTATCATTTTCATCCTTACCTTGGCTACTTTACTTCCTAGCAAAACTCTTAATTCATGTACATCGATCATTTGCCCCGCTAATTTCATTCTACCATTTGACAGCCGCAACACAACCACAATTTCTATCTTTTGTTTTCTCCAAGAGTGTTAAAATGATGGGAGGCGAATATAAGAATAGTTCACACGCTATTTTCTAGAATAGGATAGGATAGCTATTGTGACAAAGGTATATGACGTACTAGTTGAAAAGAAATCTCAAACCTAGTAAATGTAAAGGTGGGAAAGACTTTGTTAAGGAATGGTATGAGTTAAGTACAGAAATAGGAAAATTCTACTTAGTCCCAAAATCAACGAATTATAGAAATGAGAGAAATAATAGTGAACAGATTGTTTGGCTAAGGGAAAGTAAAATTGATGGAATTGGAGGTGTTGGCTCGTGTGTTTTAGAATAATGGGAAGGAACTATTTTTGAGGGAATTGGATAGGTAGTGACTTATTTTGTTCAACCAAATTAACTGATAATGAGTGAGGAAGTTTAATACTAAGAATTTTGGTTGTCCCACAATTGAAGCCACGAAGTGGCACATAGAGAGGGAGATTATGCACGTTGGCAGAACACTTGTTTTGACTCAACAAATTAAGCTAAAAATGAGGAGATTATTTTGACTCAATGGCCACTAACTTCACTTATTTTTTTCGTTTTCCAACTCCTTAGCATTGCTAAACATTTGTTTTTATTTTTCTTTGCTATTATTCTACGATCAAAATACTGCACAAACTTTATTACTCATACTAAAAACTAAATTAATTTACCTAATCATAGTCGTATAGATAAATATATACACTATCATCATATTATAGTCATATCAAATGGATTACTTAAAATAATTTAAATTAAATACAACTAAGGGTTCTAACAACTTAATTAAAAATTGAGGGTCTTACAATACTTACCCCCTTAAAATAGTTTCATCCTCGAAACTAGAAAGTCAGCAAGATTAAGGTAGAATTCCCATGTTAGATAAAATCATAGGAAAACAATATAATAATCACTTTTTAAAAGGTAAAGTTAAAATATTCTAACACAAAAAAAATTATAACATTTATCTATATATTAGTATTTTCGGGTCTTACATTCTCCCCACCTAAAACAGTTTCGCCCTTGAAACTACACACAATAGCAAAAGATTAGTGTAAAGTTTGCAAAAATATCTTCCATTAAACCTTTCAATTTTTTTTATAAAAAAAAAAAAAAAAAACTACAACAAAAATTATCCCTAAATAATTTTCAAAAGGTTTAAAAAAAAAGTAAGGTAGTCTTTCAGGTAAAGAACAACAAATGAGAAAATTTAAGAATGAAATAAAACATCCAATATTGGTTAAGATAAACCACCATGTTTCCGTTGCGCACCCTGATATTAAATAGTTAGTGATCAATCATATTATTCACTACAACTTGCACCTAGAGTTCGATGAGTTCTTATTAGTTTCCAACATTCTTGATTTACTCTCCTCCAGAAAATAACAATACCTATAACAACTAAGATCAAGATTTTCCGAATTGATACCTCAACAGACACCTTTCAACAAGGGATGACATTAAGACAAGGTTTGACTGTGGTGAAACAAACACCATCTCTTGAAGATATGTGACAAGTCATCTAAATTATATACTTTTATTTGAGTCAAAAAGATTTTACAATCTAGTCTTGACTCTGAGGGTTTTAAAAGTAACATCTAACTTGCGACCAATAATATCCTATAAAAAAATAACCCAAAAATCTGCTAACTATATATACAAGAATCAAGCAACTTAACTGGAAGTAGTATGCATGCAACACACGATACACAACAAAAACATTTTTTTGATAGAACACACAAGTCACACAACCATATTACTTTTCAGTTTTTTTTTTCAACTCATTCATTTAACCTCAATCAAAATAATATATTTCCAAGACATACATTTACACCAAAGCATAAATTCTTTATTTCATCTCAACCAGTACATACAAAATTTGACTTAATAAAGAAATGAATAATTTTGACTACTTCAACTTCGTATAAGAATTATCTCATCAACATAATCAAATTAATTTTTGTAACGACATCACTAACTGATATGTTATTTCCGCAAGTGCACAGTTTAATCAGAGTAGTAAAAAGTATCGTTCCAACAAGGAGTTGTTGTATTTTTTATTCTCTTTTTAACGGTGATTAGCTGAAAGATTAGGGTTTTAAAAGTTGGGATTTTGATTGATATAAAATTAATAATAAAAAGAGTCTCGGGATCATTGGTTCATCATAATGACAAATCTTTCACAATCCAAACCTATATACTAATTTTATGTTAGACCTATTTCTAAAGACTGGTTTCTCTAAAGCATATCAAGGTTTCTCTCGAAATCAATGAGTGTGCTTCAACAACAACCACGCTTATTCTCATGGTTGATCGTTGTTGAAACCCGTTAAGAACGAAACTTTAAGGTCTCAAGGTTTTCTAGACTATTCTCATGTTTCGAGAACCTTGTCTAATCTCACATGTCCAATATTAACCTTCTTCTTTCGATATTTCGGTTAGAATTTGAAATAAGAATTAAGAACAGTGAGATTAGAATAGAAAATAGGGTTACATAAAATTAGGGTTCTAGGCTTGGTTTGATAGGATTAGGACATTAGACTCATCCAACAATCCCTATACAAAGAAGTCTACTCACTCATGTTCATCGTAGACAGAGATTGAGAAGAAAGACATAGAAGTAAATAGTTGAAAATAAAGAACAAGAATTTTAAAGAACAAGGAAAAATAGGAACTTTTATTCAAAAGAATAATTGTCACGGAGAATTCTCAAGAACAAAAGATGAATAATGTGTCTGGTGGCTGCTCTATTTATAGCCTAAAAGATAACTTAAGCCCTAAGAAAAGGCATAAACATTACATAGCAAGCAACCCATGGGCTTTTAGGTCCGAAAATATAACAAAATAGCAGTCTGGAACCTTAGCACGGTTGTGCTCAGCTTGGCATGGACCGTGCCAAGTCTTGAAAACAAAACAGCACAAAGGGCTTCAGCATCGCACACGGCCGCGCGCCTGCAGGCACGGACCGTGCCTGTCTCTCTGGATTTTGCATGTTTAAACAACAATGGAGGCACGGTTTGGACTTGGTCAGGCACGGCCGTGCCTGATATTTCTGCATAAAATCTTCATATTTTTTGCTTCAATCTGCCCCAAATCATGCTTTAGATCCTTCCATTCCTTAACCATGCTCAAAAACCTTTTCTTTTGCTTCAAGACTCAATCTTAAAAAGTAATTAAAAAAACATAAAATCTAATAAAATAAAACACTTAAAAGCACTAAATTATTGACTTATCATTATCACTAACATCACTAAGAAGATAGAAAATTTTCAATAAATAACACGATATAAAAAAAATAACACTTATAGGACTTTTTTACAACAACAACATTTCTACGGCCTACAAGAACACTTCTACAACCTAGAGCACCGATTTTATAAAAGCAGCAACATAAACAACAACCTACATAACAAGAAAAAAACATTTCGACCCTTAAGTAGAATGATAACATATAAAAGATAGCAAGCTTTAGTAAAGACCACGAGTAATTATTTTAAACAAAATTCAAGCTACTGGTTTACTTCAGACTATAAATTCTTTCATTTTCTTCTCACAAATAAATCCATGCACGATTCAAATTAATTTAGAAAAGAATTCTTTTAGTTAACTTAAATTCGTAAAAAAAAAAAATTTTTTTTTTGTGTCAAAAGTCAATCCTGAAACAACCTCATTAAAATAATAGAAACTTTTACACATAGTTAACAAAAACAGAAAATACGACACATTTTAAAACCATAAATAGAAACAACAAAATTTTACAGCAAAAGACAACAGCAACAACAACAATTTGCAGGAAAGGGAAACAACAAAAACATGAAATAGTTTTAGTGGCAAGTAACACAAAAAAAAAAACATAATTTTACATAGAGTGACTTTTAATGACAAACATCGGAAAATAGATTATGACGAATATGACTTTTAGGGACTGTTAGCAGTAGAAGAAACTATAATGATAAGAGCAACAACAACAAAAAATGCTAGACTAATCCTATAAAAACCATTTATAAGGGAATATAGCATCATCAACCTATAAAAATCATTTATAAAAGAATATAGCATCATCAAAGTAATTTCTAATTCAAAAATTATAATTTGCATTTTATCAAAACTATTTCCTTAATGAATTAGTCACTCATCTATATGTCATACAAATGGTTTATTTTTTATTGCTACTAATAACATAGGCATCGAATACCATTATTGAGAACCATGAGTTTAGAATTTATGGTAGATAATTTTTTTTTTTCAACAATGGAGAAATCAACATCATAAGAAAATAATCGGTAAACCAAGATTAGAAATTATATAAATATAATAGAATTGAACTTTATTTTTAAGCAAGGTGGAATAGTATTAAAACAAAAACCAATTACAAGATATGACTAGATTGCAAAGCATCACTACAACTCTATACATATAGCTGATTAGTTAAAGCAATTCCAACACCCATAATCTCTAAAGTTTTGCTAACAACCACCAAACACAAACTAAATCTAGCAATCAGAGACCAAAGATTAGGATAATGGTGTTCTCTTAAGCAAATTGAACATCTTAATCAGTAATAAAAAAAAAACTTTATGTCGAAACAAAAAAACTGCAGATTAGCACATGCTAGAAAATTATGAGAGCTTTACACAACAAGTACAAAAACGAATCAAACTAGGTGAACCTTTGAATATATTACTTGCTTTATATTTTTCATAATCTAAATTACAATTGAAAATATTCTTCTAGTTTTAATTGTTTCTCTTCACATATATAACACAACCATTTATTTCATAAAAGTCTTTTTTTTTTATTTATAAAAATCAGTTTTATTAGAAATCATTCTTCTTCTCCTTTTTATTAACGCCAAGAAAATGTTAAACTGAAAGGAAAAAAAACAAAGAAAAGAATGAGGATCAAAACCCATACAAGAATAACTAACAAAAATTGGACTAACAATTTCTAGAAAAAACGCCAAACAAAGTTGTTTGTAGTGTTAATCTAGAATAAAAGAGACCCTTACTACACCAAAACATAACTATCAAATTCAAGTAACTTTATACCACCAAATTAATAATAATAGAAAAATTGCCAAGACCAAATACACATGGATTGAAACATTCACACACATCAATCAAAAGCATGCGTCAAACAAGAGCACCCCACCCAAAAATGTCCGAGGATTATTGCTCTGATACCATAATGTAACACCTCAGATTTTAATCTAAAACATTACATCTATTTCTTTATTTTAGAAAAATAAGACTATATATTTTTTTTCTTTTACTAATATTCATAGCAGAAGCTTAGACAAGATTTCTTAAAGTAATTTAATTAAAATTCTTAAAATAAACAACCTTCAATTGCATCTTTCCATTTTGGCCAATTCTCACTTTGTCTACAATCTTTGATAGACTTTGGTTCATGATCCTCGCTATCACTTATCACATTTAGCGCTATCTGATATGCAAAAGCATCGTCAACGTTGAATTTTTGCCGGTTCCATTGTATTTCATTACTGACATAATTTATTAAGATCTCTTTATTTTCATGAATTTTAGGTACCTGATCAATCTCTTCTAGAACTGAAATTTCAATTATGTTTGAAGACTCTTTCAAAGTTTCTACATCCTCACTTGGACCATCTTTCTTTTTAGCTTCTTTTCTCGTTCGAGGATTTTTATCTTTGGAACCGACTGGCCTACCATGCTTTAGGCGTGGCTGAGACTCATTTTGTCACACTTTTTGGATCAATGAATGCATTTGGTAATTGATTTGCTAAACGTGGCAAATGAATTATCTTTTGAACTTCAAGTTCACATTGTTTAGTTCAAGGATCAAGATGAGTCAATGATAATTCTTTCCAAATGATCTCCTTTTCCAGCTACTTACTCTCTCCCCCTAATGTTGGAAAATTTGATTCATCAAAATGACAATCAGCAAATCGAGCTGTAAATAAATCTCCCGTTGTTGGTTCAAGATACTTTATAATAGATGGAGATTCATATCCAACATATATTTTCAACCTTCTTTGAGGATCCATCTTAGTGCGTTGTGGGGGAGAAATAGGAACATACACTGCACATCCAAAAACTATTACATGGTAAATATTAGGTTCTCTACCAAAAACCAATTATAAAGGGGAAGAATTATGCTAACTTGTTGGCCTGATGCGAATCAATGATGCAGCACGCAAAATTGCATGTCCCCATGTTGAAATTGGCAATTTGCATCTCATGAGAAGTGGTATTGAAATTAAATGTATATGCTTGATAGATGATTCCACAAGTCCATTTTGTGTATGAACATATGCTACAGGATGTTCAATGTCAATCCCAATGGACATACAATATTCATTAAATGATTGAGATATGAACTCAACGGCATTATCAAGTCGTATTTTCTTGATAGGATAATCAAGGAAGTGAGCTCTTATTCGAATCAGTTGAGCTAGCAACCTCGCAAATGCATGATTGCAAGTTGAAAACAAATAAACATGTGACCATCTAGTTGATGCATCAATTAAAACCATAAAGTATCTAAATGGTCTACATTGTGGGTGTATTGGCCCACAAATATCACCATGTATACGCTCTAAAAATTTAGAGATTCACTTCCAATTTTTGTTGGTGAATACCTAATTATCAACTTCCCTTGTGAACAAGCGGTACATGAAAACTTATCACAATGAAGAATCTCCTGGCTCTTCAACTGATGACCACAAGAATTTTCAATTATTTTTCGCATCATTATAGACCCAGGATGGCCCAACCGGTCATGCCAAACAACAAATTTATTATGATTTTTAAACTTCTGGTTTAAAATCACATGCACTTATATAAGTGTAGTACAAACCAGAGGAAAAGGCGAATAACTTTTCTACTACACTTATTTTATCCAAATTATGCCTCATTATATAAAGATATTCAACATCTCCTTCATTTCTTGTTTCAATATGATATTTATTTAGACGAATATCCTTGAAACTTAGTAAATTCCTATGAGACTTGCAAGAATATAATGCATTCTCAATGTTTAAATTTGTTCCTCCACATAATATTACATTAGCTCTTCTGGAGCCTTCAATTATTTTTTAACTTCCAGATATAGTACTAACATCGGTTTCTCGCTTTACTAAAGAAAAGAAATATTTTTTATCCTTGAAAATCGTATGAGTTGTTGCACTATCAGCGAGACACATATCTCCATTATTGAGGTTAATGTTAATACCCATTCTATCTAAAAATGAACGAACAAAAGATAAGTATAAAAACAAAATTATATTAACATAGGCTCTGTTTGGTAAAAAAAAATAGCGGATAGCTGATAAGCTAGCTGATAGCTTATAGTTGATGACTGATAACTTATAGCTGATAAGTTAATTGAAGTGTTTGGTAAAATTAGCGGTAGAACTAAGTTATAAATGTAAAATGACATAAATGGATATTCTTAATTTATAGTAAAATTTATATTAATTTAAATTTAAGTGTTTATAATTTAATGATTTAATATATTATGAGTTATCATTGCACTGAAAAGTATATATTCAAACTTGCCATTTTTATGAAAAAATCATAATGTAATTTATGAAGAAAAAAATATTTAAACGGAAGGTAATGAAGATTTTTGAAAGAGAAAAATATATATATATTGCATCCTATATTGCACTGAAGAAACAATGGAAGGATATATATATATATATATATATATAACAACGGAACGTTATTGCACTTCTTAAAAAAAAAGGGAAGGTTATTGTACTGAAAAAAAATAATTATTATAAGTTCCAGTTTAAAAAAAATGGAATAAATTATGTTTTAAAAAAAAATTATTATCAGAACTTTCATTTATAAAAAAAAAAAAAAACCTTCAAATATGCCTATTTAAAACACACGTATTTTAATTTATAATATAATAAAAGATAAAGGGTGAAAATGGAATTTAGTTAGACTAATAAGGGTAAAAATGGAATAAAAGATGATAAGCTATAAGCTCAAACGCTACTTGGAATAGCGTTTGAAATATAGTTTATAAGCTCGTGAAATAAGCTATAAGTTTGTGGTCAAAAACCATTACCAAACAGAGCTTTTTTTGTCAAATAAGCTTATAAGCTATCCGCTATAAGCTCGTTTGATGGCCTTACCAAACAGACCCATAGTATTTATCATGACTAGCAATGGAGGTCGAAAACACACTTAGAAATAAAGCTTTATTATCATTAGCATAAGAAAGTTAAAACATAATATAAATTTTTTAGAGGAATATAGCAACACACATTCTAACACATACTTTTTAACACACTCTCCTTGATTGGTTAAAATTCACATGGGACCTACCAAATCATGTGGGTCCCATATACATTTGGTGGGTCCCATGTGAATATTAACCAATCAAAGAGAGTGTGTTGATAAGTGTGTGTTAGAATGTGTGTTGCTAGCATTTCTCAATTTGTTATTATCATAGGGAAATCAAAGGCACTCTTAAACATGATTATTTATTGGTGGGGTTCTATTTCTTGACACTTTCATCTCCAATGAGATGATCAATCTTTTCATCTGGATCAACAAAGAAATCAGCAACATCTAAGTGAGTAACATCCATATTACCATAATCATTATAACCATCTTCACATGCAAAATGAGTTTCAGCCTTTTATCTTTATTTTTAAGTGATTGTTGGTAAAGATCAACAAGATGCTTTGGCGTACGACAGGTACGACTCCAATGGCCTTTGCCTCCACAACGATAGAAAATATTCTCATTATTTTTGCTACTTTGACCACCCTTTTCATTCTTTCCAACATTTTTCAACTTCTGGTGAGAAAATGTGTTTTTGTAATCTCCATTGTGATTACGATTAAGACCATGACCACGTTCAAGACCATGACCTTGCCCACAACCACGACCACGAGTTTGTCCATAGTGATTGTGCGTTGCTACATTCACTTATGGGAATGGAGCACTACCAGTGGGACGAGCCTCATGATTTTTCATCAAAAACTTGTTATTTTGTTCTGCCACAGCAGGCAAGATATCAAGTCATAATACTTTTTAAATCCTTTTTCGCGATATTGCTGCTGCAAGAGCACATTAGGCGCATGAAAAGTGGAGAATATTTTTTCTAACATCTTCATCGGTCACTTTTTCTCCACACAATTTCAATAGAGAAGTAATTTTAAATACAACCAAGTTATATTCAGTAACAAATTTAAAATCCTGCAAACGCAAATGCATCCATTTGTAACGAGCTTTAGGAAGAATGACATTTTTTGATGGTCAAATCTTTCTTTTAAACTGTTCCAAAGAACTTGTGGATCTTTTACAATAAGGTATTCATTTTTCAGATCCTGATGAAGGTGGTGACAAAGGAATATCATGGTCTTAGCCTTTTGTTGATCGGATGTTTTGTTTCCTTCTTTAATAGCATCTCCATGACCTTCGGCATTTAAATGAATTTCGGCATCAAGGGACCAAGCCAGATAATTTTTTCCCGAAATATCAAGAGCCTCAAAATCAAGTTTTGTAAGATTCGACATAATGAGTACTATAATAAAAGTTTAAACAATTTAGATAAAATAAAAAGTAATTGGATAAAATTTGAGTTAATCATTTCTACCAAGGTCTCAAATTTAATCAATTTGGATAATCTAGTCTATAATATATGAAAAATGTGAGAAAAATACATGAAAGTCAAAGTTAAGATTTAT
>Ga0315915_1003621_pt1 | contig 19578 bp, 14 predicted proteins | sample MpolbnodulesMG_FD_207738 | JGI IMG/M metagenome (GOLD analysis project Ga0315915, IMG submission 207738) | Medicago polymorpha root nodule microbial communities from Los Angeles, California, United States - branched nodules | ecosystem: Host-associated > Plants > Roots > Nodule | place: USA... | reverse complement strand
TGATGGTAAAACCAACCCAACTTACGCAAACATTCTCCATATGATGACAGAGGGTGTGAGTGTTATATACCTTCTTAATATATCCCCGAAATTATAAGTATCGATCAAAATAGTCCTTGATTTTTGCGAATCGGGAAACGCATCCCTGAAATTGTTAAATGCCGGTCAACATAGTTTATATGTTAACTTTTAACGTTGGGGACTAACTCAATATGTGGCCCATCCATGTTGATTCCACACACACCAATGCCTCCACATTAAGGATTAATTCGAATATTAAATTTAGGTCCCTTAGAGACTAATTTGTCGGTCATTAGTCTCTACACAATTGCAATAGTGAAAATCTTTTCCCTTGAGATGACCTAAATTTCATAAGCAAATTAGTCTTCAGTGAGCTGATATTGATATAGGATCAACGTGCAATGTGATATGTCAAGTTAACATGCCACGTCTTAATGGCAGAAGCTAATAGTAGGACACTATGAAGCACATACACTCCTTGGATTTGGCGTGTCCTGATGTTAGACATGTGTCGTGTCCGAAACCGACACATACAATTAAACTGCATTATGTGATTTTCTCAAATTATTAACAGTGTTGTTGTGTCAGTGTCTCTGCCGTGTCTGGTGTATGTGTTCGTATTCGTGCTTCATAGGTAGGATCATTTCAAATGACATTTTGCATTTTCAGAGATATATTTATCAATTCAAAAAATAAAGGACTATTTGAACGATGCTTACAATTTCGAGCACCAATTTTCCTATTTGCTCATTCTTTTTCATATCAACTTCCTTTGTTTTGTTTTACATTCTTGTATTGAAATATTCTTCTTATATATGCAGGTCGTTGATGCTGTGGTTGGGGACATTACAATTACCACAAACAGAACTAGGATAGTGGATTTTACACAACCATATTCTGAGTCAGGTCTAGTTGTTGTGGCACCTATCAAGAAGTTGAAAACAAGCCCGTGGGCCTTCCTAAGACCATTTACACCAATGATGTGGCTTGTCACAGGAGTGCTTTTCTTTGTTGTAGGAGCTGTTGTTTGGATTGTAGAACGTTGTTTCAATGATGACTTTAGAGGCCCAGCTAGAAGGCAGTTTGTCACCATTATATGGTAATCTTGTGCCAAAAACAATTACACAAGATTAAAGCGCCTTATCTTAGCTCTTGTTTTATAATGTCATATATATACAAACTTTAACAATTGCTAACATATGAAACTACTTCTTTATGCAGGTTTAGTTTTTCAACCATGTTTTCTACACAAAGTAAGTGGTTCAAACTTAAAGATTTTCCTTAGCCATTGCCTAGTTGTTATCCAATGTGTATATGAATCCTCTTGAATCATTGTATGCAGGAGAGAAAACTGCGACCACCCTTGGTCGCTTAGTGGTAATCATATGGCTATTTGTGGTTATGGTACTAAACTGTAGCTATACCGCAAGTCTTACCTCTATCCTAACAGTGGAGCAGCTACCTTTCTTAGTTAAGGGAATTGAAAGCTTAGCAACAAGCGATGATCGCATCGGTTACTTGAGAGGCTCTTTGTCTGAAATTTATCTGACTCAGGAGCTCAAGATACACATATCAAGGCTTGTTCCTTTGAACTCTCCTTCAGAATATGAAAAGGCCTTGAAAGATGGACCAACTAATGGTGGTGTTGCTGCAATAATAGATGAACGTACATACATGGAAATCTTCCTAGCAACAAGAAGATGTGAATTTGGTATTGTTGGTCAAGAATTCACCAAGATGGAATGGGGCTTTGTAAGTATATATATCTATTTTCTTTTCTGTGAATCTCAACTTCATATATACCATAATTCTTTGTTTGAAGTGCTGAGATCTATGAATCACTGATACGGACACGAAACACACTGATACAGTAATAACTGGAAAAATGAAAGTGATTAAATATAACTACATGTGTCAGTGTTATGTCTGACACACCTTCGATCAGAAGTGTCAGTGCTACATACCTGAAGATAGATGTTTGAATGAATATAAAAGAACTTGATCTTTAACAAATCGAAAAGTACCTGTAGCACACATAACAAAAATCATATTCCTTTTTGTTGTATATATACTTCTATTATCATGCTTCATTCATTCTCTTGTAACTCTGCAAAACATACTTTAATGTAAATAGAGATTCTAAACCTTCATGGATACATGGCTAAAAATATTTATGCTTACGTTATATATGGTGATCGTATTGTTGGTCACATCACAAAACTTAATCAGATCATAGCATTTAATTTTGATACAGTATTAGTGTAAAACATTCCTATATGCTCCTTTTAAGATGATTTGAACTTAACTCATACATTTTTAATGATCAAGTGATTATAATTGATTGACAAAGTAAAAAAATCTCCACACTGACGGTGCATAACAATTAAATTCTTAGCTCATATCATACATGTTTAAAATCCTATTACAGGCCTTTTCACGGGGCTCTCCCCTAGCAATTGACATGTCAACTGCAATTCTAAAACTATCAGCGAATGGAGGTCTCCAGAGAATTTATGACAAATGGCTAACAAGAAGTGCTTGCAGATCAGAAGAAGCAAAACAAGGCATGGACAGACATGACCTACAAAGTTTTTGGGGTTTATTTCTTATAACTGGAATAGCATGCTTTGTTTCCCTATTTTGTTACGTTATTCAAATGGCCTACAGCTATCGTAAGCATTACTCGAATAACAATAACAGCGTTTAATTCTCATCGCATTCTGCTCGTCTTAGATCATTCCTTTCCTTTGTGAAAGAAAAGGAAGAGGAAAACAAATGCAGTGAAAATAGAATAAAAAAGGAAAAGTCGTCTAGCAGACGGGTAGCACATGAAGATGGATCGTTGAAGTTGGATGACTCGAATGTTGGTGTCCATGTTGGAAACGATGCCTAATTAGTGTTTGTACTAGATCTTTCACTTTAATAATATTCTACCTAGTGAGAATCTGAGTTGCAAGTCTTCTTAAAAATTTCATATTTGCATGAAAGAGTTTGTAAAAGTATGTTTTATGTTAAAGAACAATGAAGTATGCAAAGACAAAAGGGAATAAATAAACTTCAAAGCATTAAGCTATACATTATGCTATACATGCTAACAGGAAAAAAAATACAGGGATTTTGGAAATAGATAACAAGAAAAAGATTGGTGGTCATGCTAACAAATGTTAGAGAAGATAGCTATGATGATTATCTGAATAATATCTTCACTTAACTTGGACAAAATATTGTTGTCATCTTTAACCAACATGGTGTCATACAAGTGGTACATAGGTAGATACATGTGTCTCTTAATCATTTGATCCAGGGCTCGATACTTGACAAGTGCACGCGGAAAAACCTTTGTTAGTAATGGTTAACCCCTTAAATAGATCTCAGTTATTTCGAAAGATTAATCTTTTCAGTTGCACCTAAATGATATCTACTTTATCCAAAGAGATATTGTTTTCATCTCTAATACCTAATCTCCATCTATAATTCTTTATTTTCATCTCTAATTGGGGGTTTGGATAGCTCACTTGCTTGAATATTGATTTCCTACATGGTTTCATTGTCATTATTTCTCTAATTATTGTGTTTGTGCGCCGTAAAATAACACATACATTTGTTCTAAAATGCTTTTTTTTTTCCTTTATATCAATTTGTAGTATGTCATGCAGGTTGTTCCTTGAAGCTTCTTTATTCTTCATAGACTCCATTGCTCTACTAAACCTATAAAGTTGTATCTACTAATGCTCTTATACAGTTTTTTATTGTCTCTTCAACGGATCTTTCTATTTTGGCATCTTTCAAAACTTTACGTTAAATTTAAAATTAAAGATATGAATTATAAAATATGTTATTTTCAATGAGGTCATATTAACAAATGTCCTTAGAACATTTATTAAGGATTCAAAAATGGAACCAATCACTAAATTTTGTCGATTTTTTTTTTATTTTAATAGGTTGAATACACAATTTCTAAAATAAAGTTTTTATTTTTAATTTTTTAACAAATGCCATAGGACATTTTCCTTTTCAATTTCATTCAAAAAAGATACGAAGCGCATACACGTTAGTTTTTGTTATGTTTTTATTCTACTAATTGAGAGTTTGAACCTCCTCCGGTGCTTGAAGGTCCATTTCGATGAGAGAAAATAAAATTAAGGATTAAATATGTTTTTTGTCTCTATAAATATAACAATTTTTCGTTTTAATCCCTCTAAAAAATGTATTTGCCTTTTAGTCACCAAAAGTTTTTCATCTTCACTTTTGGTCCATTTTTAAGTAAACTCATGTATAATTCATTTTTTAAATAAAATTTTACGGAAAGATTTATGATATTATAAGAATCACTCCCAATAAAAATTATAATTTTTTAACAAAACATGAATTAAATATGAATTTTTATATTTTGATGGTTAAAAATTCATATTTGATTCATGTTTTCTTATAAAATTCTTTTCTTTTTTTTTTGGAGATATTTTTACAATATTCTACAAAAAATTACACAATTTCATTAAAAAAATACAAAGACTACACATGAGTTGACTTAAAAAATATGGACCAAAAGTGATGATTGAAAATTTTATAAGGACTAAAAGTTGTAGAAAAGTTTTAGAGAAACTAAAACAAAAAGTAGATATATTTATAGGGATCAAAAACATATTTAACCTTAAAATTTAATGATTAAAGTATTACTCTCTTTGTTTTTAAATTAGTCTCCATGAGTTTAGCTCAGTTGGTAGAGACATTGCATAATATATGTGAGGGTCGGAGTTCAAACTTCAGATACCTAACTTTTCCACATTTAAAATGTGGTGGCTCTAGCCACTAGACTGTTTGATAAAAAAAAATCATTTTGGCTATTTCACATTAAAAAATGTAATTAATTTGATATGAAAAAGAAAAATAATGAAATATTTTATAAAATTGTCCTACATTAATAATATGGAAAAAATAAATAAAAAAATTATACGAATAGTGAATAATTATAACCAATGGTAAAGTAGAAAATGTAACATTGATTATTCATTGGCATCGTAAAACGTCGTATAATTTAGACAATAATTTAAGACGGATAAAATATAAATACATAAATAAAAAAATTTCTCTCTCTAGAATTGACTCTCAACTCCTTAAGTACAAGTGAGGGATTCAAACCACAGCAATTGAATTTCCTTGTCAGACCTCAACTGTATGTGTACCGAACAAAAAGCAAAATAGATGAAAGTGAAAACATGCAACAATAACAACTTGACTTCTTGTAAGCAAAGAAGTCAAAGTCAATTTGCTATGGCAAAACAAAAGTTATTTTCAAGGAAAAAATATTTATTATTTGTGATACTTATTTTAAATTTTATTTGTAATTAAATTGAAATTCATTAAATTTGAAAATTTGGCAAATGATCTATTGAACTTTTAAATAACAATTGGTTTTTTTTTTTAAGAAGCTAAATTAGTCCATCTAAATTAGTAAATGAGAGAATTGAACTTGAGACCTCGAGGAGGAGCACACTCCCAGATCCCAAGTCAATACCACTGAGTCAACTCAAGTGGATAAATAACAATTGGTTTTATTTTGATTTATTTGTTTAAATTTCGTCTCCCATATGTTAATGAGAATTGGACCAAGGATACATGCTTGCCGTGAATGTTGAAGTCCTATCGAAGTCTCACACGTTAATATATGGGTCTTACAATGGTATCGGAATACTCTTTAAGCATTCTAAATTACTTTAGAAATGTCAAAGTTTTCAATTTTTAATATATTTTATTACACAAACTTTCATAAAAAATTACTATTTAAAATCTTTAATCAATGTCCCAAAAACACTAGTTAACATTTACCTTAATATATACACCCTCTGATCACTATTATAAACAAAATTTATATTTTACATTTATTCAATTACTGATGTATATAGTATTTATTATAGACCACATATATCATTTAATGAATGAATTTAAAATGTTATTAATTTTTTTATAGTACATGTGTTTGGCCGACACATTTAATATGTTTAACTACACATGAACCACGGTTTAAATAAAATAAAAACCATGATTAAGACCTGTCAGAAGATCCAACCATACATGAACCTTAGATTTCTGTGTCATTATTATTAAAACAACAAAAATTGTTTAGCCATCAAAATACTTTATCCACTCAAAGTTCAGCAATTGACACCAACTTCATGGCAACTTCTCCATATGTTTTTCTCGTTTTTCACACAACACAACCCAAGTGGGTAAATAACAAAGCCACCAAAGCACATAACCGGAAGAAACCTCTGGTACTAGGTTATTTTGATTGGTCCTGCTTGAACCAAAACATATGATAGATTGGTCCAACCTAAATGGCACCCATATCATATTCATATTCAACATATGCTTGTAAATCCAACCCCTAAGATATTATATTTGATACCAAGGGTCCCTCATTATTAGCCTTTTGATAATAATAATAAGCAAAAGTTGAAGAAATAATAACATTCCACCATTCATTTTCATACATATTTTATTTTCCACAACTTTTACATTTCCTTTTTTAAGATCTACCCTTTTCTTACTGTCCAAAAATATAGTCCAATCATTCTACTCCATTTCTGATTTTGCCTCCTTCTTCCAGTTAAAGTTTGAAATGAATATGAAGTTTTCTGCTAAATATTGGCATCAGCTAATCAAACTTTAGGTATATTAATCTTTTTGAGTAAAGTCATATTCTTATTCACATGCTGTTAATTGTTATAATAAGGAGAACCACTTTACTGCTTTATTCTTTCCCTGGTTGGTTTTGAGTATGATATGTGTTTTGCATCTGTGTGTTCTGTTCATGTTATTATCTTCCAAATATAGACAGAAAAATAAGGTTACTGTAAAAATAGGCCATGAAAAAAATTAGTTTTTTTTTTATAGTTAAGTTTGTGTGTAATATATGAGTGGTTAACTTTTAATCTTTTTGTAAGGTGTTTATTTACTTATTTGTTTAGCAGGGTGATTGTTAAGAAATTGCAACCATGATTAGAGTTTGGTTTGTGGTGTTGATGGTTCTCTACAATTTGATGTTCTCTTCAACTGTGGCTGGCTTGGATAATTCCACAGTACCTCCATTTGTAAATATTGGAGTACTCTACTCTTTCAATACTAGTGTTGGTAGAATGGTGAAAATTGCAGTAGAAGCTGCGGTTGCAGATATAAATTCTGATCCTACTATTCTTGGTAATACTAAGTTGAACCTCTCAATGCAAGAAGATTCAAAATATAGAGGCTTTTTGAGCATTGCTGAGGGTAATTCCATCATAATACTCCTAGCTTTAAATGTTAAATTTCTTTCTGTTAGACAAATGACTTTATAAGCTGTTTTTGTAAGCTATCTTTGAGAGCTTATGGAAATAAACTGAAAAATAGCTTATGGACATGTCATAAGTTGTTTCCATAAGCTCTCAAGCAGACTCGCAAATACGTATGTCAGTAGATAAGATCAAATAAGTCAATGCAAATTTGAAACAGACCTCAAGTCTGATATGTTATGATTATTGTATTAAATGCGTTGTAATTGTAAACAGCGTTGCAGCTCATGGCGACACAGACTGTGGCGATTATCGGTCCTCAGACGTCTACGACAGCTCATGTCATATCTCATATAGCAAATGAGCTCCAGGTTCCTTTGCTATCATTTACAGCCACTGATCCGACTCTTTCTTCGCTTCAATTCCCGTTCTTTGTGAGAACTTCTTTCAATGACATTTTTCAAATGACTGCAATAGCAGACATTGTTAGCCACTATGGTTGGAGAGAGGTTATCACAGTCTATGGTGATGACGACCATGGGAGGAATGGAATTAGTGCGTTGGGGGATAAGCTTGCTGAGAGGCGTTGCAAGATCTCGTTTAAAGCTGCAATGACTCCTGATGCAACGAGTGAGGAGATTACCGATGTGCTAGTTCAGGTTGCCCTGGCAGAATCTCGGATTATTGTTCTACACACAAGTACTGCTTGGGGTCCAAAGGTGTTGAGTGTGGCGAAGTCTCTAGGAATGTTGCAAAATGGTTATGTCTGGATTGCTACTACTTTTCTCACATCTTATATTGACATAGATAGTCCTCTCTCTTCAGATGAAATGGATAACATTCAAGGAGTTCTAACACTAAGAATGTACATACCGGATTCTAAGCTCAAAAGATCGTTCATTTCTCGGTGGACCAATTTGACTAGTGGAAAAACTGCAAATGGTCCTCTTGGTTTAAGTACTTATGGTATCTTTGCATATGATACTGTTCATGTGCTTGCCCGTGCCCTTGATACATTTCTGAAACAAGGAAACCAAATTACATTTTCAAACGATCCAAAGTTAAATAAACCACGTGGAGACAGCTTGCATCTTGACGCTGTGAAAATTTTCAATGAGGGGGATCTGTTACGTAAAAGTATATATGAGGTTAACATGACTGGCGTAACAGGTCCATTCAGGTATACACCTGATGGAAACCTTGCAAATCCAGCATATGAGATCATCAATGTGATCGGAACAGGGACTCGCAGGGTCGGTTATTGGTCTAATTACTCTGGATTATCAGTTATTCCTCCAGAAACACTTTATTCAAAACCGCCTAATCGTTCCATTGATACTCAAAAGCTACTCACGGTCTTTTGGCCAGGAGAAACAACCCAGAGACCACGAGGTTGGGTTTTTCCAAACAATGGAAAGCTGTTAAAAATCGGAGTACCTAGAAGGTCTAGTTACCGTGAATTTGTTTCTCAGGTACAATCCACTGACACGTTCAAGGGATTCTGCATTGATGTATTTCTTTCCGCAGTAAACTTGTTGCCTTATGCTGTCCCCTATAAGTTTGTTCCATATGGTGATGGTCAAAACAACCCTAGTAATACTGAGCTTGTGCGTCTGATCACTGCCGGTGTGAGTATCGTTCAAATAATTCTCACATAAGTTTGGATGTTTTATGTTACTTTTCTGAGACTACATTTTGTCTTTACCATACAGGTCTTTGATGCTGCAGTAGGTGACATCACAATTACTACAGAGAGAACAAAGATGGTGGATTTTACTCAGCCATATATTGAGTCTGGCCTAGTGGTAGTAGCATCGGTTAAGAAGACGGATTCAAATGCTTGGGCATTTTTGACACCATTTACACCAATGATGTGGACTGTAACAGCTATCTTTTTCCTACTAGTGGGAGCTGTTGTTTGGATTCTAGAGCATAGACTGAATGATGATTTTAGAGGACCTCCTAAAAAACAAGTAGCGACAATTTTGTGGTAATCAAATCTGGTCTTTCTCTATTTTATCATATTGAACCTTTTTGGAATTGGAACCCAAGCTATGTTACTGATGCATGCAATAATTATGTATCAATGTTACAGTTTTTAAACTGAAATTACTTACAGCTACATGTTTGTAACTTATTTTTGTTTTACTTTGCAGGTTTAGCTTTTCAACGATGTTCTTCGCTCACAGTAAGTGCCGTTTCCGTCTTCTGTGACACTTATGGTCCATATATCAGTGGTAGCAACTTCGAGTAAATATATTTTCTCTTTTTTTCCATACAATGTAGGGGAAAATACTGTGAGCACTCTTGGTCGTTTTGTCCTGCTTATATGGCTATTTGTAGTTCTAATAATTAACTCGAGTTACACAGCAAGCCTGACTTCAATCCTCACAGTGCAACAACTTTCTTCACCTATTAAAGGCATTGAAAGTTTAGTAAATAGCAAAGAGCCTATTGGTTACTTGCAGGGTTCTTTTTCCCGCTCTTATTTGATTGACGAAATCGGTATTCATGAATCGAGATTAGTTCCTATGAAAACACCTGAAGAAACTATGAAGGCACTGGAGAAAGGTCACCAGAACGGTGGTATTGCTGCATATGTTGATGAGCGTGCTTACATAGAGCTCTTCCTTTCTAGCCGGTGTGATTTTAGTATTGTAGGTCAAGAGTTTACCAGAAATGGTTGGGGATTTGTAAGTATCTCCGTACACAGACTACTAATTGTCTTTTCAGTGCTTGGTCTTCGCAATTTTTTTTGGAATCAGAGCATGCTTTTTTTCCTAAAGAAAGTGTACATGCACTTTTCGCTTGAAATTTTAATCGATGCAGCAATTCATTTTTTTTTCAGGCCTTTCCACCAGACTCGCCATTAGCAGTTGACCTGTCAACTGCCATTTTGGAGTTGGCAGAAAGTGGAGATTTACAAAGGATCCATGACAAATGGCTCTTGAGCAGTGCTTGTAGATCACAAGGTGCAAAGCTTGAAGTGGACAGACTCAATCTCAAAAGCTTTTGGGGCCTTTACCTAGTTTGTGGTTTGGCATGTTTCCTTGCTCTCCTGGTATATTTTATTCAGACCGTGAGACAGTACAAGAAGCACAGTCCAGACGAACTAGAGTCTTCTGGCCAAGGTTCAGGATCTTCGCGTCTGCGGACGTTTCTTTCATTTGTAGATGAAAAAGAAGTGATAGTTAAGAGCCGCTCGAAGAGAAGGCAAATGGATAGAAGCACAAGTGAGGTTGGATCAAACATCACCTCCAATAAAGATTTTTCTCGGTCATCAACATCGTTAAACAGAATTGATTCTCCTAATATAGTCTGACCAACTGTTGCTCAGAATTGATTCTCTTAATATAGTCTGACCAACTGTTGCCCATTTTATGTACCTCAATGAATTTGGATCCACTGCAGTCAAACCTGCATTCACTATTGCAGCTGCTGGGTTCATACTACATTTCTTTTACTTTTTCAGTAAATATATTTGTAAGATATATCATCTGTGTCTGACTGTAGGGTAATGTACGGGTGTAGAACAAGATCCCTTTCTAATTTCTATTCTTACTTATAGTTACTGTAGTATATATAATTTAAAACGAAGTCATCCAATCCAATTACTATTGAAAATGTAATATACCAGTTGGGAATTCCATCTCTTAGATTGTAGCATAACAGCTGATATTTACTCAACACAGTAGATCGTTAGGTATATGACATAATTGATATTACAATGTAAGCGTTTGAGCTATATACAATTATAAATAGAGGAAGTTTTATTTACTTAACTGTTATTTTTTTAGTTCTGAGACGGTAAAAAGCAAATTAAAAAACATTCGCTCAAGTGTCTTAGCTTGGCCATGCATGATAAATTGACCTATTCAGTCGAAATATTAAAACCCTCAATGCTAGAATCAAGAGTTAACGGTAGCATGTATTTCTACACATTTGTAGCAAATTGGTGGAAAAAGTGAAGTTAAAAAGGCGCGACTTAGATTGATCAGTGACAATATAAACACATTTATACATAAATCATTGCTTTTAATAAAATATATACATAATCTGCTTCATGCTTTAACCAGTTTTCCCCATATGATCTATTTTCATATGGGGAAAACACCTTTGAAAACACTCTTCCTTGCATAATCATCATTTTAAAAATACCTTTGAAAGCACTCTTCCTCCTTGCAATGCTTGCATATAACATTATACACTTCAATCAAGAGTCTTGGGAATCGGTTTGCAAAGTAGCCATCGTATCCTTCAGGAACAGGTCCAACTAGTTCCTGAAAAGCCAATAAGAAATTAGAAGCCATATATGTTGATGGATAGCTTTCACGTCCTAGAATAAGGATGCCATACTTATGCATGAGTTATCAGTATTAATTTTTCATGCGAAACACATCTGTAACAAGAATAATTATAGTTTTAGGTACACGTATTTTCTGGGCCCTCACATGTTAGTTCTTGAGGTATTTCCATACCTCTGATTATTCTTTGAAAGCATTTGAATGAAAGATAAGCCGAAAAATACTTATGGATATATCATAAACTATGTTCATTAACTTTTCCAAACACCTGTGCAAATATTTGTAGTAAGATAATCCCAAATACACTCTTCCAGACACCCACATTAAAATGCCAAGAAAGAGGATTTGTTGTGTTTGGTTGAAGGAATCAGAGGATGACTTGAAAGTGGGAATCAGATAATTGGTTGTATAGACAATCATGGTGGGTAAGTTAATAAGCCACTGAAACATCAATAGTTACAAGAGGAAGAGTCGGTAACGTAGAGGTAAAAACATTAAAGGTGGCATGGCATGAATGCCTATGAGTGGAAATGGAGTGAGTGCAGTTGAAATGAGTTCAAAGGATTCCTATCAAGCTAATGAATGAATTGGAAAGGCAATCTATGAGAGGCTAAAAATGTTTAGATTTTGCTGACGCAACTTGGAAATATGATGAGAAAGAGTTGGCACGACTAATCCACAGCCTACACTTTAACCTTTACACAGATTTAATAGGTTTGAGTCTTGAACTCTCACAATCTAGTCTGTTAATGCTCACACTGGCCTTGTTTTTATTGCCACCGTGTTTAAGTTTGGAATTACCGCTTTGAGCATTTTTGTCACAAACCGTCCATCTTATGGGACATAAGGAATTTAATTTTACCATGAAAGTGTATCACTAGTTTAGATTTAAATAATGGGAGTTTATTCTATAAAAATTGATCTTGAACAAAAATATAGTCTGATTGGGTATTGTAATGCAACATGCACATGGGGCACCTCTGATGTCATGAGAATCAATTATTGCTAATTTCTCAGGAGTGATTGAAAGTTGTTAAAATATCATTTGCTCTACTCAATGTTTCTGGACAACGGACATCTACACCGCTCAGGTATAAATGTTCCAACCTTATTAGCAAATCTCATCTGCTAGGCAACTTGAAGCTGAATCCACCCCATGGATTTTGAAGTCGTTTAGCGTTATTTATCCCCGTATACACAGGTTGGGTGCTGAGTTAAGGCCTTAAGGCTCAATCCAGCCCACACACCACATAAATGTAAAACCTATAACTGAATTTCATAATGGACAAAACTTAGGTACAATTCTTTAGGTGCTTTTCGTATGGTTCTTAACTAAAAATACACCTTTTTTGGATATACCAAACTATGAGAAAATCACGGTGAATTTAGTTAAGAACCATACGAAAAGCACCTAAGGAATTGTACCTAAGTTTTTTCCTTTCATAATTAGTTGTTTATATTTTAGTTTTCAAGATGTCTTTATTGACTTCATTAAACTCTATATACATATAGAAGAAACTAACATGATTTCAAATTATGGTAGCCTGCATTATGATTATGATATATAAACACGTACATATATATTTATCATCTATCATGGGAATGAAACAAATAAATCTATTAAATGCTACTAGTCCAAGAAAGTACCTGGATTTCTTGTGGCAATTCTCCATAATGATTTAGCTTGTTTCTCATAACCCGCAACAAGTGTCGAACACTGTTAAAGTTATAACGCCGGTAATGACCAATGTTAGCAATGAAAGCTGGTTCCATCTTTTCATCCCATTTACCACCTAAGGCCGTTGTGGCAATGCTTTCTAAGTCCCTCAAAAGATCAGAACCAAGAAGATCTCTATCTTCCAGTTCCAGCCTGTCACTGGTGTCACGTAAAAATGAAAGTCTCGTCTCGGAATTCCAGAAAAAAGGATGCTGCAACACTTCAATCGCTTTCGGCCTGGAAATAACGGAAATAATTTCTTAAATGAAATTGCTAGTTTGCAAACAGAATCATAAATAAAAAAGTTAGAGATATAACACAATTCACGGACTTCTACCCAAAAGCTAAGGTTTTTAGGAGAGTTGATCTTTGGCAACAATACAGATTCAGTCACTCGTATTATTGGAGCTATCATACAGTCTCTAATCTTAATTTAAGCAATCAAATGTTTCTATTTGTCAAGTTTATTCAATCATGTGAAAGTGATAGCATTTGTGACTCTTTATAACAGAAGCAGTAGAAACGATGGAGTTCAGGACTTTGAATATGATAATAATGTAATATGATTGATTTACTTTATACCCATACTAATTTGATACAAAAGACTAAACACAAACTCCTATTTATAGAAATACAAAGCTCCTACTCCTAAATAAATAGGGAAAACAGGAAACAAATCATGATAATAACCATGTAATACAACAACAACCAAACCTCATCCCACTAAGTGGGGTCGGTTAATAACTACGTAATATGAAAACTAATTTTAGTGTATAATCTAAGATACTACATGATTATAAACTGATCCTGGGAGATAAACTAGGATACGCAGACATAATATCAAAGATATTGCAACATATTTTTTATATTCTAACATTACCCTTCAATCTAAAGTTTAACGAACTTTAAACTTTTTACAAATATACCCTTCAAAAGAGAAAATAGAATAACCAAGGTAACCAGACCCATAAAGATATCTTAAATAAACCATGAAGACTACCAGAAATATAACCAATAAGGTTTATGCCAAAAAAACACGAAACCAATCAGCCAACTGAAGAAACTGTTGAAAATTTCGACAAAAATCAGTCAACTCAAACTGAAATGATATTGGGCAAGATGTTGTCGTTAGCCTAAAACGACCAATATAAGTGTGGGACAGGTATTGATATTTTCTGTGACCGGTGTCCGCAGCTCAGTGTTGGCCATGGTTGGACTACATAGTGATTTGGCTTAAGACGAGACTCACACAGAAAAAACCAACAGAAGCAAAATACCATACCAGAAAGAAATACAGTAGCAAGCTAGAGACTGAAATTATAATGAAATAGCATAATTTCAATTTATCCTATTCGAATAAATCCTAGTCTTGGCTTAAAATAGGACCTCCTGAAATCAGCAGACCAATAAAAAAAATAAAACTAAAATAGATTAATGTTATCAAAATAGGGCAACACTCTTGCATCTTAAATTATTATTCATAATATTAATAGGTATGTTCGTATGAACCCTGAGCAAGTCATAGCAGATGCAATACTGTGAAGTTATGAGAAGATATATTTCCATCGTCCAAAAACACAATGAATGATTTACCTTAGATTAGGGTCAGGGTTTAATAAACAGCTAATAAGATCCTCAGCTTCCGGAATGAACTGCACTAAGAACAGATTTTTTCGATTCTTCACAATATTGATATCACGCTCAAGATGTTGTCCAAATGGATGTTTTCCCCCAGTCATACAGAAAAAAAGAATACAACCTAAATTGAATATATCTACAGCTCGTGTTTGGCGTCCTTGAACAAGCTGCTCTGGGGCTTGCCAACCTGAACTGCCCCCACCTGCAATTAAGCCATTAAACCTTGGTGCAAGAAGAATACACTTATTAAAGTACACTAGGCTAAGGTGTAGGCTTTGGCTAAAGCAGACTACCCTATTTAAACAATATAAAGAGAAAAGGTAAATGAATAACATTAGATTGGATCGATATTGAAACAAAATTACATTCCCTAAGAGATAATAGATATGGAATTTTTTTTTAAAAGAAAACAAAAATTAGGAAACAACAATTATGAGACTGTTTGGTTTGGTGTTTTCTATTTTCACTCCTTTTCAGTAGTAATTACAGAGGTGCATCCTTGTTTTCATTTTGATTTCTAAAAACTTGTGCAATGCAGTGAAAAGAAGGAATGAGAATTTTGTCAAAACAAACAGGAAAATTCCACTAATAAAATAAGACTACCAAACTTAATTAAATAAGTAAACATACAAGAAAGGAAAATAAAATTAGAAACCAACTAGTTAGACTATTTCTTTAGTTAGATGGCTAGTTGAGTCCACAAAAATTTATAGTAAAAGCAAAGTATTATCTTAGGTGGTTCGGTTCAAGCATCAGTGGCAGGGACCCGTTGAGGCACCGATAAGGAAGGTAGACTAAATGGAAGACAATCCAGCAGTTAGAGGTAGTGAGACCAAGAAAAACAAGGCCAAATCATTAAGAGAGATTTCATATCAATAGTCTATCATTAAATAGGATCTATGGTAGGACATTATGTCATCATTTGATAGATATTGTCAACCCCACCTAGTTCAAAAAAAGTTTTGGCTGTTAATGTTCTAAGATATGTTGAAGATAAACCAAGACAGTTAAAGTACTTTGAAAATATTAAGAGATATCTAACAATCACCATGTTGTAATTTACAGATGCTAATCTCATGCTAGACATAATTGGACATTCACGTGGTAAATGCTAGGAAATGTAAACTGTTTATAAATTCTTCCTAGTGCTTACCAGTAGCACTATGACCCAAAGAGGACATATTATCAAGAAGACGTTTGCTAATGCCCATGTCAGAAAGCTTTGCACATAAGGATCTTTCCTTGATCAATAAAACATTTTGGGGCTTCAAATCTCGATGTATTATTCCTAATTCATGCAAATGAACAACCCCGGCAACAATATCCCTAAGTCGCAAAACAAAGATAGAAGTTAGTTTTTAATAAAAACGTGTAAAATAAACTACACTTACAATGTGGGCATCCAAGTAAGAGTTTTCATCAAATGAAGGTTTATCTCACTTTTCAACTTCAAATAACTTAGATCAACTGCAAGAATCCATATGGAATCTAAATAGGTTTTTCCTTAGTCATCCTCTTTTATTCACTATTATGCTTTCCTCCAACCTTGGACTATCATATTTTATTACCTTCATTTTATGTCATCCATGGTCCCCTCTATACCCTTTGGATTCTCCTACCAATACATTGTACAGCGAAATTGTTATCGTAAATTTTGCATCATCTTCTACTTACTCAATTTACCTCAACCTTATATGTTAGATCCAATATCCTCATTTACAAAACACAACCTTTTCTTTTACAGTCATCTTTACTAACAAGGTGCATTTGTTAAGCCTAAAACCAAGCTACACTATAAAACCATTACTTCTAATTTCAAACTATATTTATTAACTATTCCCTAAAACTTCACCGTTAAAAATTTCAAATTTAAACTAAAGCATTCAGTGCATGTGAATTCTAAGCAGACACCACCCCAGTTCCCCACAATGGAGCATATCACTCTTCCCAGCATCGTGTATCTCACTAGTCAGCAAAATCTAGTAGGATAATTTGGTAAGGTTTTGCAACCTAATATAATGCCTTCTTCACCTAGGAACTTCCAGGAATTCAACCTGGTCCAATAGCATTCACTAACCTCATTTTTTACAGTGTTTAATGAGAAAGAAATGAGAAATTATAATCTCATAATTTATCTATTAGTATTATCTTTTGGCTGAATATGTCTTTAAATAAATCATCAAATCAAGAAGAAATAATACAAACCTCATCAATTTCAGTAGTAGAGATGATGGATAGCCATTTTCTTTCCAAAGATATTGTGCAGTATCATTCCCTGTCTCCATTTGGCCCTTTATCAAACATATGAATGCTTGGTCCTTCCTAAAACCAGAATTTTCTGATGTATCTGAATAAATTTGAATCAAATCGTCTAAGTTGCAAATACAACGTTCCAGTGCAAGGTAAATAAAATCTTGATCATGCTCCACCCCATGCCATCGGACAATGTTTGGATGATAGTCAGACACAATGAGGTTTTGGATTTCTTTAGAGGCTACACTATGATGAGCTTTGACAAGCCGCTTGACTGCAACTGATCGGCCTTCATATCTTCCATCAAAGATAATGGTACCATTGCTTCCTATAGCAATCTCTTTATTTGAAACGAATAATTTGCCGATTCTTCGTCCATCAATACCTTCATCAACTTGATTAAAGTTTGGCCATACTTCTCTATCATTCTTAAACACCTTCACCACAATGACTGAAATGACCAAAACCAGAACAAAAACCATAAACAATACACTAGGTAATGGAGTTGACCATCCACTCTTCTTGTTCAAATGTGAAGCAATCTCAATGAGAGGCTGAAGGAGTTCATCTGTGGTATCATTATTTTGTTGCAGAAAAGGCATAGGAAGCATTATCATATTACCATCATGACCATCAAAAAAATTATCAATATTAGGATGCAATGGAATCATTTCTGAGACAGGCATTGAGAGTATATCATTTCCATGATAAGCCCCATGTGAACTTTCAGTAATTAAAGGTTTTACAAGAAAATTCTTTTTCAGGCGAAAAACTTTTTGCATCTCTTGACATGGGTAAGGCATCGTAAAATTGAGGCCGCTGACAGAAGGATTTTCATCCTCTACATCAAATGTAGTATGCTGGCATAATAATACAGCCTCAAATTCAGCTACTATCAAATTCCATAATACTATTCCCGAGCTGGGGCTAACAGACTTCAGAGAATAATCTGTCCTAAAAATCTTGAGCACCGGCTCTGATGAATTTAGCTTCTCATGATCAGCAAGATCATTATTATCTGCATTGATGATACTTCTAGCGGTGTGCCTGTCATCCCTCAAAGGTGTGGAAGCATTATCTGGATCAGACTTGGCATGGATTTGAATGATCGCCCCAGTTTTAGCTTCAACTACAAACAAAGTGATTTCTCTGTATCCAAGTATAACTGCTCCATCATGTGAGATGGTAGGTGTACGAGGTACAAATTCTGCAATAGATTCTGAGATTCTCTGCAAACATGATAAACAATCAACAAAACATCAATCACAGATCTCTTCCGAAAAGAAAAAAAATTAATAAACAACACTTAGATAGTTAGATATACATAACACGTATCTTCCTAATGCAACAGTTAAATTCATGATAGTTGTCTTAATTCCTAAACCACCAACAAAAATCCATAAATACAACAAGTACAATGTTCAAAGTTCAAAAATATATACATAAAGACAAATACCATTTTACCAAAGCGCTCGTCGTGCATGTACAATGACCAATCATCGCCGCATTCCATGAACCCACTAATTGGTGTTGCAGATGCATTTTCTTTACCACTGCCCTTATTGATAGGAGCTTGATACGAACTGTAGATCGGCGATCCTGTGGGCAGTGACCATAATACCCTCATGGGACCATTCTCATGATTAGCCACCAAATGCATAGTTCCATCTAGTGTGGCAATCAGTGTTGTTGCTTCCTTACTGTCAATAAAAACATTTCACAAAAATAAAAAAAATAAAAAAGAACTGCACAATCTTGCATGGCTATATAGAGTTCATGCATGCGTGTGATAATTAAACATGTTAATAAAAAATCAAAAAAAAAAAGGAAGGAAAAGAGTTATTAGGGAACTGACGGAGGAGGAGGAGGAAGAGAGAGAATGGAGCGTGCTGTTGGAGAGCGAGAAAAGGCATGGACGCAGTAATCTTGATTGAAAAGCGAGAAGAAGAAGAGGAAGAGGAAGAGTTTCATCGAATGATTCAACACGGAAACAGAAATGGAATGGAATGAAATAAGATAAAGGGTTTGTTTATTTATTGGAATTGGATTGAGAGAAGGAGAACAGCAATAGAGATCATCCAAAGATTCCAACCTTCTTCTATTCCATAAAAAAACTCACGTTACTTAGCAGTGTTGCTTTTCCTAACCCGAACTCCCAATATACCTTTATTTTATTATATATTTTTATTTTATCTAGACTCTAACCCTTGCGATGCACAGGTTTATGTAGAGTTTCATATATAAAATATAAAATTGCCTCAATTAAGAGTGATCGACATGCACAATCTCAAAGAAACAAATTAACAACATTTAGTTTGCATCAACAAAAATTAATATGGAAATCAACAAAAATAAATATGGAGTAAAAGTCATTACT
>Ga0315915_1003619_pt1 | contig 19584 bp, 8 predicted proteins | sample MpolbnodulesMG_FD_207738 | JGI IMG/M metagenome (GOLD analysis project Ga0315915, IMG submission 207738) | Medicago polymorpha root nodule microbial communities from Los Angeles, California, United States - branched nodules | ecosystem: Host-associated > Plants > Roots > Nodule | place: USA... | reverse complement strand
AAAGGAGGCAAAATCGCTAAAAAAAGAAGAAGAAGGGGTGCAAAATCGCACAATTGGCAAAAAGATAGGGGGCAAAAGTGCAATTAAACACAATAAGGTCCATCTAACCATAAAGGAGACAAAAGATGGGGTGTAAAATCGTTCAAAAAAAATGTGCAAAATCGCACAATTAACAAAAGATAGGGGGGGAAATTGCAATTAAGCCTATTTATCACAAATCATTCAATGTTTTTGAGAATATCAACAATTATAAAAAATAATTATGATTTATATTTCCTTTTTCGGTCAAGTAGCCTAGTGATGAAAAATTCAAGTCACATTGTCCCTACAAACTAAAATATGTTCACGGATGTTACAAATTTATATATAAAGTACTCCCACTATTCAAAATTCCTGAATTCGTCACTATCACTAGATCCACTACAAAGGTTTACAAATTATCATTCTCTTTGAACTCACTAAGCTTTGATGTGATCCCCTCATTTGATAAAACTCTTTTATGCAACATGTGAATCACCTTTACTTGTGCTATTCCACACATTACATGTTGATTAATAATTGGGTCAAATACAAAATCAAAGAATGAATGGACCAAACAGTAACTTATTACAATAGACAAATTGAAAAACGAGCATTGGATGTAAACATCATTGGTCACCTAATACTATATACTATATGCACTCTTTCTCAAGATTATTTATCGGCTAATTACTTTATTAAGATTTGACAAATCTGATTATTTTAAATTTTATGCTATGAGGCGGGCATTATTTAGGGTCCCTAAAACTATTCAATTTGCATGTATGCCGTAGGGATTGGAGTGGTCAAACCTATGAAGTATAATAATGTATCCTCACCACCCTTTTATAACCCGTTTATCATTTTCAATTAGGATTCCAATCCTTTCCATATTTTAATTGCAAACAGATAATTTTAATTGAATGAGAAAGCTTCCCGTTACAGTCAGCAAAGTAACTCTACTTTCAGCATTTTGTGGCACCATGTACCTTTCTCTCTATCTCTCAATAAAATGTTTGTTTTATGTGCATATATTGAATCCAAACACAAAAGTTGAATGTGGTATGGTCAAAGTATAGTCTTAGATAAGAAAAAAATAAGTAGAAAACTAATTTTAAATTGACCTCCAATAGAAATTAATATATTCTCTTATACTTTTTTTAAAATACTATTATCAAAGGAACTTATTTTTTAAGGAAAATGAACTTATATGGTGGAGTACTGTACTACTATGTTGAATCTTTATCAAATGTGAATGTAAAAATATTGGAAACACAAAATCATATGTAATGATATAGTAGGTTCCCTTGCTAGCTAGTTCCGGAATCTCGCTGTCAGTCTATTCTTAAAGATGCAATTATAAACAAAGTTCAATGTACATTCACGTAAGCACCAAATAAGATTCATAATATTAATAGAAACCGCGTCGTTATTTGTCAAAAATTATAGTAAACGACACTCTTCTCTATTAATTGCCTAACTGCTTTGAAGTTCTTTAATCCACCAAACGAATACGTAGTGAGATTCAGATTTATTAGAAACCCGGATAGTGAAATTGAACTAATGTATTATTTTACTCTTTATGTTTTGAAATGAGTGTTTTTAAGATTCTTGTTAAATAGTGTTCGTCGAATAAGAGATGGTCAATCTTCACCTTATATGTCGTTTTTTTAGGTTGAATTGTGTTAGATATAACCACGATTTCTAAGAGATGATCTGACAATATGTTTATAAATGGATGTAATCATCGCCTCACAAGTCAACTTTGTTGAGTTGCGTTAGACTCAACGATAATTTCTAAGAATTTTTACACACATATTAAAAAATACAATAATATTGTCTGAAGACACGACACTTTTACTAAACTTACATAGGTTACATTGTAGATACCAGCAATTGTTTGCAGGTTTAGAGACATACATATCAAGCGAAATGTCCTTTTCGTCATTTAATTTTTATGATAATTTGTTTTATGATAACAGTTGATGAAGGATGATATTAAATATGGTGAAGTTATTTGAAGGATATATAAAGACATTTTAATTGTTACTTACACGTATTGAGTACCAACAGAAATCTTAAATGGTTTTCAACGTATCATGATACATGAGTAGCACTCTACTCAAACCATTACCATGGACAACACATTGCCATGGCTCAATCGTATTTATGACACACTTGCTTGGTTGCTGCATCCTTGCAGTAAACATTGCGATCGAGTCAACGGGTGGTGTACATGAAGGGGACATTTTTAAAAGCATGATACTGCATAGTAAGAAGCACACACCAACGAAAGCGACGGATAGTTTTAACCACAATCCATGTTTTCTCTTGAGCAAAATGCTACCAAGTATCTTTAGATTTTTTTTTTTATCAAAACAGACTTAACTTATCATTAATCAAATATTGTTCAATACATAGAGGAATAAACTCAATAATATGGTGGCTAGTCCAAAAAATAGCCGCCCTTGCAAGTGAACAAACAACTATATTCGGTTGTCGTTTATTAAACTTAGATCTTAGATTAGAATTCAAAGAGAAAATAGTAGCTATGCTAGAAATAAAGGCACTGAACTCAGAGACCCTGTAGACCAAAACTTAATGGAATCAAGTAATGCATTGGCATCACTTTCAGTGGTAGACATTTTAGCAAAATTCCACTTTGTTTAAGCCATCACAAACTCACCATTGTTAAGGAGCTAAAAAAAGAAATAATAAATAAATATTATATATTTTTTTGAGAGAATAAATAAATTTTATATTAAAAATATACAACATTAAATACACAAGTTTAAAAAAAAATACTTTTATCTTTAACTTTTTAACTTGTGTCTTAATCATACAAATTAACATTTTCCTTTATATGGCAGAAGGCATAATGAATTTAGCTAACCATTTTTTTCTTCCGAAAGAAGGTAACCTATAAACATCACACTTCCAATTCGAGGTATTTTGAGCATATATGTCATTTTTTATCCACAAATGGTTATCATGGTTGAAAGTTAACAAAAATAGTAGTGATATGTGAACAACTATTTCATATAACTTTTGGTGACAACTTCTTTTTTTCTCTCTTTTGATTGGTTAAAAACAATGGAGAGAGAAAAAGGAAGAGAGAGAATAAGAGGATAATGTGAGTACGAAAGAGAAAGTTGTCACAAAGTATATGTACAAATATCATTTCTCCACAAAAAATCACCCTCATAAGATAAGTGGTCAACAAAATAACCAAATTTGCGTATTTTTTATCCGCCTAAATATGAAGAAAATAAAAAACACAACTTCAATTGTATAATGTATAATGTTTGATTTGTCAAATTGTTTTTAAGGACACAACACACCGGAAATAATAGACATGACAAAAATTGAAATTATTGTTCTTTACTAAACTTCAGCACAACCATTTGTCTCACGTATAAGTCGTATAAAATAAAAATAGTTTTTTGTTTACAAAAAATTATTCATATCATACAAGTTTGTCACACATGTTGTTGCCTTGTGATGTAATGTTTTATCTTGTCGTTCTGACCAGAGCATATCAAATGCACGCACCCGTAGAATATACTTATTTGATATAATAATAATTTAAACAATTAATCTGATACAATTAAATTAGCTTAAAAGAATAAATTATTGTATACATCCGGTTTCATTACTTTTCTTTTTGCATATTCAATTAAGAGAAGCTCTAAAGCCCTTTTTTTTTAAACAAAGAAGTTCTATAATCCATAATGGGAGGGGAAAGACTTATAACAAGATCCAAAGGAATGTTTCCTTTCTTGTTTATCAATTCAACAAGTGGTGTAGTACAATCCAATAATGATGTTCCCAAGTTTTGACACACTTCATCATTTGAAAATAAAGTTAGTTAACAAGCCCCTTAAACCACAAAATTCCAAAACACTTGATTTAAGTATATAACCAGCTAAATAAATTTTACCAATGCATTTGCTCAACAATCTATCAACTTTCGAGTAGTAATTTGCCTCTTTATTTTTTTTGGGTCTATTGACTAACAAAATTTCTTTCCATTTACATTTACACTTACACAATTTTTTTCAAATAAAAATAGTAAACTATATAGTATCTCCAATGTCCATAAATCAAAATGGCATAATATGTGAAGTTTTGGTATCATAAGAAGAAAGACACGATTTAGAATTAACCCGAAAAATCTTAAGCAAATCCGTACACATTTGTCGAACTTGTGGAGAACAATTACTCTGTATTAGCAACAATATCTTCGTTAATCCATTCGCCATCGTAACCGCTTCTTGTGCTTTCTGATCTCGAAACAGATAACAAACACTCCACAGCGTCGTTACGGCGTGCTCCGTCGCAACGTTCGATACATTCCTAATCTTATTCAGTATCGCCGCCACAAACGCCGCGTCTTCACACATCTCTCTTCTTCCTTCACTCGTTGACGACGCTGTTTCCACCAGCTTCAACGCCTTCTCCACCACCGTCACGCTTGTATTAGACTCTTTAAGTAGCTTTGATAAAATCTTCATTACTCCAATTTTCACCAGTTTCTGTTTGTTCCGTTTCGGTTTTGAGATTGCTATTAAGCACGATAAGCAATTTTCAATCAGCTTCGAATCATTCTCCGGCGAAGATAATTTCAGCAATTCCGTTAACAAAGCTTCGTTCTCGGCTATTAGAAGCTCTGATTCAGCGTCTATAGCGATGAATTTCAAAACTCTGCCAGTTACGATTCTTGAATTGTTGCTTCCTTTTTGTAAAACGAGAACCATTGAATCCAAGCATTTTTTGTTCTTTCCTTTCAACACAAGGTTCTTCAATCCTTCACGATCTTCAATTTTTTCCAGAATCAAACCTAACACCGTTAAAGTCTGTTCAAGAAATTCAATGCTTTTGTCAACATTCTCAATATTGTCAAGAAAACTAACCATTAACGGAATAAAACCGTCTAATTTCGGGAGAAACGTTCGGTTCTGATCGGAATCTTGAGCGAAACGAATGACTTTCGTGATTAAACCGAACCGGTTTAAACCGGAAGAGGCTAAGTCAGTGATGGTTTGAAGGAGTTGTTCATTAGAAAGAACTGAAGGTGAAACGACAGGTTCGAGCCGGTGATGAACCGAGTCGGTCCAGATCTGGATGAGACTATGTAGAGTACGGTTAGGTACAAAATCTTTGGTGGGAAGTATTTGCATGGTGGCGGGACACGTGTTGTTACCGTCGTCTAACCAGCGTTGGATGCTGGAACGATCGTAGGTGACACCGGTGCAGAGACTAACAGGGGATTTCATAACGTCGAGTGAGATTGGGCATTTGAAGAAGGTGGGAACAGTGATGCATAGATCAACAACTCTTTCCCTAACCATGGTGGTGGATGAAAGTGGAAAAAGAGAAAGGAATAAAACAAAAAGTGATATTGAGTTGAGAGGACTAAGAGGAGAGTTGAGGTGAGTGAGATATGTGGAAATGGAAGGGGATGTAGAGAGATATTGATAGGGAGAGTCAAAGGTGGGTGACGTAAGATGCTTTCTCTTTTCGTTTCATCAATACATTCCACTCTGGTTCTGGTCGTAGAGATTAATCACTCGAATCGAACATAATGTTCTTATGATTGAATTCAAATCATCTGATTAAGTTGAAAGAGATTCAAACAAATCTATTATATGAAAGAACTATTGGATATATGCTCTTGTTATTCTATGAAAAATATTGAGCGATGTTTCTATGACATTGATTAAGAAAGCAAATATAGTTATAGTTGTTAATGTATTGAAAATTATATAAATAAGACATTAAATGTCAAAAAAAATGTCTTTTTCAATTTTTAACTTTCTGTGTTGGTATCTTTATCAGTGTTCGAGAGGCGAGGCGAGGCACCGGTTAACACCATCCGTGTTTTATTAAGTTTTTGGTCTTTGGTCAACGAGGAAATTGTGGTGGGGAGAGGGACATGGTGGGGTGCGTTTTTACTGGCCAATTGTCTGGAGATAATAGCCGTTAGATATTGGGTTTAGCATGATGAATGGTTTGGATTGTAATGGGTTGCACGTGTAGAGGGAGTGAATTTTTGTTGGATGGAGGGGGAGTAAATGCCTATGATGAGGAGAACGTGGGATGACACGGATCCAATTCAGAAATTATGTATTTGGTACAGTAGTTTGATACTTAGATCTACACTTCGTGTAGAAGATAATCATGTATAAGAAGAAATGATGTAATTCGGATTGTGATTAACATTACTTGGTCACGTTTTTAAAAAGACAAATTTTATAGTACATCTAATATATTTGAGTATACCGGTATACTTATTCTTTAAATTAATAACTAAATGAGTTGTTTTATTGAAGAAAAATATATTTTTTTATCACTTATAATTATAATAACTAAATCTTATTCATTAAAAGTGTCAACGGAATAAAATTAATTTTTTTTGAATTTTTATCACTCATAATTGAGAATATTGATTATTTTTACGATAATATGTAAAAAAATTACAATAATTTTTATAAATAATGAAATGATGTTTTTTCTTATAAAATGATGTTCTATAAAATATAAATATTGACAAAGAGCTATTTATTACACAAAAAATGATCGTTTATTTATAAAATTATGAAGGAAGAGTACCGATACATCTCACTTTGTGAGTGTACCGTAGAAGTTCCCTTGTAAAAATAGGTAAATTAAAAAAGATGGTTACATTTTAAAAATACAGTTATAACATTTGGGTGCTCATGTTCCGTAAATTTAGATCATGTTGTGTAATTTTACACTCATCCATCTTAATCACTTGGCCAAATACTTCTCCGGGTCCTTTAAGTTTCAAGTTTGTTTCAGATAGATCATTTAAGTTTCTAAGGTTTCAAATAGGTCCTTTAAGTTTCGAGTTTGTTTCGGATCGGTCCTTTAAGTTTATAAGGTTTCAGATAGGTCCTTTAAGTTTCGAGTTTGTTTCAGATAGGTCCTTTAACTTTGGCTCAACGGAGGTTGATAGAAAGGACTTATTCAAAACAAACTCGAAACTTAAAGGATCTATCTGAAACCTTAGAAACTTAAATGACCTATGTGAAATAAACGTAAAACTTAAAGGACTCAGGGAGGTATTTGGCCTAATCACTTTAAAAAAATGTGAATTTTTATTCATTTGAGTAAAAAAAAAAACATGTGGATCTCGCCAATGATTCAAATTAAACTAATAAACCAATTGTTTATACTAAAGTTTAACTAGAATTGTCAAATTTTATTGGAAGGTAGTTCCTAAACTCAGTTTTATGTATAAATAATATAAGTGATTTATGTATACACGAGCATAACTCAGTTTGTATGAATTTACAATATGCAAAGATTGACTTTAAACTGAATTTTTTATTTATTTATTTTAAATGGTGAAATTCTAACCACTCGATTATGTATTTGACATGTAAGCGACTTTTTCTTCGTATTTTATACATATTAAAAAAAAACTATCAACATAGGAAAGAATTTACTCATTTCATCTAATTAACCTTGCCGCTCGTCAAAAAAAGAAAGAAAAATAAACCTTACCAATTAGTTGATATTACATTGAAAATTAAAATTAATCTCACAAATTAGGCAATCACTCTCTTTCAATTGTACTCTACAACAAATCAACCTTTATTTTTTCTTGCTAATTTCACTAAACACTTTAAAGTTTAAACTCATGCGCCAGCTTATATATAATACGACATTTTTTTAGGGATATAACACGACATTTGTTATCACCTATTTTTTTTTTTTTACCAAACATAGTCTAAGTAGCAAGCACATTGTTTTATATCACCCGTCCACGTCTATGTATTTAAAATCAGCTGTCCCCCTTTGACCAAAGATCGGATAGAATTAAGCTATCGTGCCATTCACTTCTTATGTTAACCTTTCCAATAATTCAGTCGTTAAGCACCTTGATATACAAGCTATTACCATCACCTATTATCATCATATACTAATATGCTTTCCATTGCTTATATTTGATCTATTCTTTTGCTAAGTTGCGTCTTGTGTTATAAAAAATTGAACATGACACGACTTGTCTTGCATTTCGATTCCCATTACCAATTGCAATTTTGTAAAATATGATGGATACTAATGAGCAAGATACTTGTACTCATGACTAATTATGCCTTTCTTTTATTTACTCGTGGGAAGGGGTTGTTTCAAATTTCAAATGTACTAGTAACTTTTTTACTCGGGCGTGGAGGTAGAGAGGGGGTGGGGATGTTGTTTTTATTGTACTCATTATGTTATATAGAGTCATAATGGCACCGAAAGCAACCCTAAAGAACTTTTTTTTGTTTTCTTTTTCTTCCAATCACACAAACCAATATAAAAGAACCTATTGGTCATTATCATTTATTACTCCCATCATTCATATTTGCATTATTTTAAAATTTATTTTTCGTGTTTTAAATAAGAGCATAGTCCATGTAAATTACATCCCTACATTCACGCAAGAAACCGGGAAAGTACTACCATTTTTATATATTTTTTTAAGCAAATGCATATTTAATTTTACTATGTATGTTTATTTACATTTTTGTTGTCTCACTAATAGTTAACTCTTTGAGTGTAACAATTGATTCCATTAGTATATAAAAATAAAGCACATATCTTTTGGATTAAATAAGCATTTTTCATTATTTTTGTTAGTGATCGAGAACTTGAGAGAATAAGGTTGAAAGATCGTAGATTTTTTTTTAAAGGAGCAGAAATAGAATTTAAAGGGCATTCACTTAATGTAAACATTTTCTATTTTTTAATATTAAGAAAAATAGCATGTATTTTTATAAATTATTAAAAATTAATTAATTTTAATTGATGTTTATCAAAACTTTGAAAAAAAAAATGAAACTTAACCAAACATTTTTTATTTTTTATTGAAGGAAAACTTAACCAAAGATATAAACAAGAAAAATGCAAATAAATAAAATGTAGCAATATTTAAAAAAATAAAAATAAAGTTACAATTTGTGAATTGAATTTTTTTTATTACAATATTTTTATAGAAGGGATCAATTGTTAATTCAAGAGTAGGCAATGCATCTTAGTGTACATGTTAGGGAATTAAATATAGAAATAATATTTTAAAGTCATTTACATTCAATTATATAATTTTTACTGTTATTTTTTGGATAAAAGATACTTAAAAAATAAAAGTTAACTATTGTTTTTTCCAACACATATGTTATTTATGGATTATTTTACACCTATCTTTAGAATCATGTTGGCATTTAAAAAAGAATCGTAGGAGTATTTCTAAAAAGAGTTACTCTTGACACACCTTATATAGAGATCCAACCGATAATAATATATGTACAATGAATTATCATGCAGAGTAACTTTTTTAATAGATTTTTTTACGGGAACTTTTCTCATATATCTCTTTTTCATATTAGTTAATATTAGTTATAAAATTGGTTGTTTGATTTTTCGTATTTCAAGTTTGAACGCATCAATTACGTAACATACTTATAAAGTGAGAATTTTGGTGAATGGTGGCGTAGGAGTAGTTGATTCATGCCGCAAAAAACCCTGAGGACGTAGATTTACTCATTTGCATGACAATGACAGGAGGACTCTTGTCTTGCCTGGGTGAGTGCATAAAATTCAACTAGCTAGTTGGACATTGGACTTGTAATTTGTAATGTGAAGTTTGACCAAATACAATGCACTTCTACATTATCTGCAGCTTAAGCATAATTCAAACAAAATCAAGTTGGATGCCATTGTGTCTGCATTAAGCCCACAAAAGAAGTAACATAAGTCCAATTAAGTTGGCGAGTCTGCACCATACGGCACTGTCTAATAGCGTCTGCTAATTTTTCTAAGTCAATTTGGGCAAAGTTTCAACGTTCATATTTCTATATGTATAAATGCCACATGTGATCCATGAACTTAGCTCAGTTGAAAAAGATATTATATATTATATGTAAGGGCTGAGATTCGAACCTCGGACACTCCACTTCTCCACAATTAAATTATATGAGCTCTAGGCTAATTGACCCAAAAAAATGTCACATGTGTAATTTGTCAAAAAAAATGTCGCATGTGTAAAAAGAAAACAAGAAATTAAGATTTGTAACAAATACAAATGTTAACATGTATTATAAAAACACATATTAAGAAGATCAACTAAAATTTTTTATCTTAAAAGTTGAATTCAACTTTTTAAAACTCGAAATATTATATTTTCAATGCAACAATTATATTTTTAAACTCCTTAATATGTACTTTGAGAGTACAAGTTAGTATGATCTTTACGTCATTTCAAAAATTTGTATATTTTTTTATGTCAAATACAAAAAAAAAAAAAAAAACTGAGATATTAATCAAACGCATCATATTTTTAAGATCAAATTTACAGTTGAGAATAATCGAACATCATTTTGCAAAATAGCGTTTGAAGTAGTAAACATACACAACCGAAGCAAGTTAGTGATCAACCACCCAATAACAAATAAGTAGTCTTAAGCTTAGCTTGCCCCAGATAACAAATCTTTGACCAAACGTTTGAGCAGTCGCTTCGAAAAATATAGTTAATTGTTTGTTAGGTCAACTTTTATTTATAACCAATCATTTGATATTTTTGAACAAGAGGAGTGCTAACAAAATAAACTAATTCTGGTCATTAGGGCTGACAATGAACCGAACTAACTCGAATATAGTTTGAAATTCGACTCGGTGATTAGTCCATTGAATTTGGTTCATGAACCTAATGAGCTGAACTTGAACTGAAAATTAAGTTCGTTATTAAATGAGTTGAACTTAAGTTACATATAGTTTAACTCGTTTGGTGGATAGAGGTGGGTTTTGGTATAGGGTCTTGGTGGCGAGATATGGTGAGGAAGCAAGGAGGTTGGAGGTTAGGGGCCGGAGTGTGTCTCATTGGTGGAGGGAGATAACGAAGATTAGGGATGGAGTAGGAGAGGTTGATGGAGGTTGGTTTGCAGAGAGGGTCTCGAGAGTGTTAGGGGATGGAACGAACACCTTCTTCTGGCAGGATAGATGGGCAGGAGATGTTCCTTTATGTAGGAGGTTTGCTCGCTTATTTGATCTCACGACAAATAAGTTTAGCACTGTGGTTGACATGTATGCTCGTGGGTGGGAGGAGGAAGGTGAGGCTTGGAGTTGGAGGAGAAGGTTGTAGGCGTGGGAAGAAGACATGGTAGAGGAGTGTAGGATTTTACTTGACACTGTTATTGTGCAGTCTAATGTATCTGACAGGTGGCATTGAGATCCTGACAGTCATGATGGCTATACAGTGAGAGGCGCTTACCAGACACTGACATCTTCAGTCCCTCCCATAGCTGATGCAACCGTCGACCTTGCCTGGCATAAGCAGGCTCCGTTGAAGGCCTCCATTGTTGCTTGGCGTCTACTGAAGGACAGATTACCAACCAGACTTAATCTTCACAAGCGTGGTGTTTTTGAGGCAGCAACCACTTCGTGTGTGTCGGGATGTGGCATTGCTGAGTCAGCACCCCATTTGTTTCTTCATTGTCCCGTTTTTGGTTCTTTATGGCAGCATATCAGATCACAGCTTGACGTGTCTGGAGCTGATCCTCAAAATATTAGTGAGCATTTACATCAATTTATTCACTCTACAGGTCATTCAAAGGCGCCTCGGTCGTTTTAACAACTTCTTTGGCTTCTTTGCGTCTGGCTAATTTGGAATGAACGCAACAACAGGTTGTTCAATAACATTGAAACACCAATTTTACAGCTTTTAGAAAAAGCAAAATTTCATTTGTATTGGTGGTTAAAAGCTAATAATACCACTTTTGTGTACGGTTCTCAGCGTTGGTGGTCGGACCCTCTACTTTCTTTGGGTATCGACTGATCTCGGTAATTATGCTGTAAGACAGATTGTTTTCGGGGTGGATGTTCTGGTACATCTTGTGCTAAGGAATATCCATTGCCGCTAGTAATATATTCCATTTTGATTTCTTCAAAAAAAATATAATTGATTGATTTCATATACTTAAATAATTTTTTAGTTAGTTTTTGAAACTGTTTATATTTATTAAATTAATTAAATATTTCAAAAGAAAAACCTTAGAGTTTAAACGTTTATGTTCCTTGTTTTAAAAGCCTAGGAAGTAGAGACTTTAACTTTATAATATCCCTTTTATTACTTTTGCAATTTCCAATTTCATTTCCAACCTTCATTATTATTACGTTTTGGTTCCTTTTCATGTCCGATTTTCCAAAAAAAACAAAACTTTTGCTCTCCTTTTATTTTTGGACCTTGTGTTGTGTACGTTCTAAAGGTTTCTTGTCTTTAGGTAAAAGGTGAAGAATGTAGGTTTATAAACTTTCATTAACATTGATTCTCAATCCGGTATGAAACCTTTTGGTGTAAGAATTAAGTATGAAATTAAAAATGGCCAAAAATACAAGCAGAAATCATACCATAATGTTTTTTTACAAGTAATCAAACCATAGTTGGAATGATGTTAACTCTCTTAATATTATAATGTCATGTTAACTAATGTTCTCGAGACACTTGTAATGAAAATATAAATAAATAAATTTTGTATTGAAAAAATGTTTTTTTTATACTTTTAAGATATTTTTTTAGATAATACTTTTAAGAGGTTGACTACACAAATTTCAAAATAATTTACCAGTAACCGGTTTATGGATGAGTGTTCTTGGAGTAGTCGGTCTAACCTTGAACCTACGTGCCTACGACTTCGTTTCTCAAGAAATCCGTGCAACGAAAGATCTTGAATTTGAGACTTTTTACACTTCGACCAAAAAAAAAAAGACTTTCTACACCAAAAATATTCTCTTAAATGAAGGTATTCGTGCATGGATGACGGCTTAAGATCAACCTCATGAAAACCTTATATTCCTTGAGGAGGTTCTACCACGTGAAAACACTCTTTAATAAAACTTTAGCTTTAATTGGGTGTTACTAAGAAACTACTATATTTGACTTTTTAACAAGTTGCTCATAACACTTATTTTGAGCTAAACATCTTCAAGAAAATGAACTTATATTATAAAGTTAAAAAACCTTTTAAAGTCGTCAGGAAATCTTTGACTTGTAACATTTTACAGGATGGTACGAGATCCAATTCCAACTACTCAATTGCAGTGTAGACTATGAGTACACAAATTGCTGTTAACAACTAGTTATACTCCATTTCCAACTTGTGTTCTTAGTTCTTACTCTTAGTCAATAGTCATCGTTTAAAATTCAAAAACGTATTCGTTTACAATTAACTTACTTGACGGGGGAGATCTATCTATGATATATATCCATGAACTTGTATAAAGAAAGACTAACGTAGCTTCAATTCCACGGTCTTCTAGCTATTCTGTTTTGAAACGATTGCCATGATCTAGACAAAAGTAAATCATTGTATATTTGCTTGCATGTCATCAATAGTCATCCATAATTTCTAATTGTTTCATCTAACTAATTTACCCCTTGCTTAGGGAATCCATTTCTACTATTTGTTTTCATTGTTATTGCCAAGCAAATCAATAAAATTCGGTATAATTATTAAAAAAAAATATAAGGTTAACCCTCTCGTTCATAGAAGAAGAAAACTCTTTAATCTAGAGTTCAACTGAGAATTAAGTAAAATCTAATATATAATAATTCTTCCGTAAAATGAAGCTTGGATTCTTTCAAACTATTCTTCTTTAATAGAGCTTATTAACTACTTGAATCAAATTACTTATTGATAACTTTGATGATGATAATTCATACTCCCTCCGTCTCATAATAACTGAGTCATTTGTACTAAAAAAAATAAAACTGAGTCATTTGAAGAAAAAAAATTGTTCCAAAATAACTGAGTCATTTCACTTTTCAATACAATATTAATTATTTTTTTCCCTTTATGACTCTAATTAATATTACTTTCATCATTCTCAATTCCATATATTCCACTTTACATTTATGATAGTGGATAATGCATCAATACTTAACATGTGCACTTAAAACTATTTTTCTTTCTCCTTCATTTAGACATTTTTCTTAATACGTGTGAAATGAGCTTTTTGTTCGGTTAATCCGGGACGGAAGAAGTATTAAACACTTTTGTCAACAAAAAAAAATCATATTAAACACTTAAATGTAACTTTTTTTTAAACGAAATTAAGCATTTAAACGAAAACTAAAAATAAACTAAAATACATCTCACAACTTTTTTGTGGATTTTGAAATCGCGTTTTAATATATATATTTTTTTGGATTTTAAGGTGAATCCGTTCAAAATTGAATTTTATTTTTTATATAATTCAAAAATGTATATAAACGTGATTTGAGGGCCACAAAAGACATTAATTTTATTTCAAAAAAAAAAAGACAATAATTTTTTTTATTATTAGAGGTTGCTTAAAATAAAAGGTTTTAAGTATTTTCTTTGAACAGAACTGAAACATAGGTGACTGAATCGTAGCCACTCCCTATTATTTTATTCTTCCCTCATAAAATTTGTTCCAAATAAACATGTTAGTTAGTTGTAAGATTTATTTTTCTTTGATATAAATACATTAGGTGTAGTGTTTTGTTTTTTTTTGGTTACAAGAGTTTTTGTTGTTGAGGAATTTGGTTACAGGAGTAGGATTTTTTATTTTATTTTTAAGGTTGGTTAATTGTAAGATTTAATGTTTACAAGAAGAAGATATAAGAATTACAGACTCAAATAATATACAAAGTTTTTTTCTTCTTCTTTTTTTTTGGTCGATTTTTTTTTTTTAAAAAGCAAATAAATGAGTAAACCTGATGGATCCTCGTTGTCCTGGACCTTGAATAACTATGTCGGTCCACAATGTATTTCAAACATATTTTCATGATTCCTTCTTTTTCCACCCTACCGATTTCTTGCAAACCCTTTATAGTTCAGATTAATTATATAATTCGAACTGCACAAACATCCTTATAAAAACATCCAAAACGCGATAGAATATTTCTGATTTTAGAATCTGAATAGGACGCACGAGAAACTCATAAAATGGAAAAAGTAATGACCTATTTTCATGGGTTAACAAGGCCGCTCCTACGAATTCGGAGGCTCGGCTTTGTAAGTGAAAAGAGGCACGTAATAAAATAAAAATGTATTTTTTAAAAAAGATAAATACAAGGTGTCGTATCCCAAAGGTGAAAATCACTACCATTTACATGAGAAACCTGACACAAATGAATGGTTTGTATTCGTTTTGGGATGAAAAATAAAATAATATTGTACAATTTCAAACCAAAAATAATTATAGATTGTCATAGGAACTACTTTAATGATAGATTCAGAACAATATACAAGTGTAACGAAATGGCAACTCACTGCAAAAGTAACATTGTTATTACTGGGGTAGTACTTATTAGTACTATTGGGCTATAAATGTTTTTTTTTAGGTCCAGCTCCATTGAGCTGTTTGCACCCACCAAGGTCCGGCCATGTGGGTCAATCCAATATTTTCCTTGTACCAAAATAAAGGCCATTATTTTCAATTTTACGAGTTTTGACTAACTTTCGAGACACACGGCGATGACATAATTTGATCCTGATAAAATATTTGAAACCTGTTATACAGGTAGTAAAATAAAATTGAAACCTAATTTGGTCTTCACAAAAAATAAAACTATACATTTTTTAGTCCCTTACAAAAATAATTCGAATAATTACAAACAAAATATGATGTGCGATTAAAATGGTTGATGAGTTGCCTGTTAAAAATGTAGTCCAACTCTGTACGTAAAAATTTGATGTATAGTTTATTACTTCTTTCTAAATTTTTAACTTTTATTCTATAAATTGGATTTATTGTTTCCAACTTAAAGATTAGTTTCATTGCGATCTAAAGAGTGCAAATCGTGGGAATACTTTGAAGGGTGTACTAAGGTCAAATATTCTAACTGGCAGATTTGAAAAATGTATATGGTTGGTGAGTATGTGTGTTGTGTGGAACTTGGTTGTTGATTTAGTTTTTGTAATTGTTGAACTTTGGACATGAGGGTGCAGTGCATATTTACTTGTGTTAACCATTTTAGAGTTCACTTGAATTATTTGAAGATTTTCAAGTATGAGAATGATACAAATGTATATTTGCTGTTAAAGTGTAAGTAAATAATAATCGCTACCTACAAAAGTAGAAATCTTAATCACAAGGAAAGCGAAGAAGAAAAGTCACTTTCGTAGTCAATAAGGAAGGCTGCCTACAAACAAAAGTGATTTTTTTGGTATAATTGGATTGTGGGTACTAGTGATAGATTGATTATGAATACTCTGTAAATTTTAATTTTCAATAGAAATATAGGCAGAATTGGCTGAACTTCTTTATCAATCTTTGTGTTATTATTCCAAATTTATCGTTTTCATTAATCTGACTGTGGATAAATTCTACATGTGATGAACAACACCTTGAAGACTAACAATCGTTACTAACTAAAAACAGCCTATAACTAACAACAAAATTAGTATATGTTTTTGAATAGGCGTTTAAAAAAGCAAAACCATGGTAAAAAAACACGTTTGTACAGAAGTTAGAAATACAAATATCAACTTCTGATTTTCATGGTGGGGAGGCGAGAAAAAGTGCGTCTTGGCGAGATTTCACCAATCTAAATAGATGCTTAGTTATAAGGATGCTTAACTAATATCAGAAAAATTAAGGAGCTAATAAAGAGACTAATGTAGCTTAATGTTTTGGTTGCGGCTTAAATATCTTACTCTTTTTTCAAAGAAAATGTTATGTCAGGATGGAAAAAGATCCTTGATCAACTGTATCAGCTTTGAGGACCTTTAGATTTAGAGAGAAAAAATTTCTCTCATTAAATTTAAGTGTCTTTACAATTGTTGTAAGATTTCTGTGGTAGAGGAACTAAATGTATGTTTCAATTGTTGATGAATCTGCAAAAATAACAATAAGTTGCCGTGATTTTCATAAAAGCTAAACTTTGGAGTTTTAACAAAATAATGTTGCTGCCTTGATTTCGTTATATTCACCGTGATATCAAACATGCACCAGTCCTTTGTGGATTCATGTAAGGTTCTTCCTACACAAAATGCAGAAGCAATGGAGAGATCAATGGTTCATCATCTCATGTTTTGTATTGACCATTAAAGTATAATTTTCTCAATACTCGTAACAATTGTAAAATTTCTAGGCTCATGGTCATGGCTGCTTCTAATTGCTCCCACAAGATCTATTTCGGTCTTTTGCACCTTCACTTCAACGTGCACGTGCACTTCAAGATTTACTTGGATGATGTTAGAGAACGTGCACGTGCACTTCCACGTAAATGCACAAAAGCCTGAATGAACGGCTAGAAGAATTGGATTTTGAATGAAAAAGTGGAAAAAGAAAAACATTCAAACATTACAACTACATGTTTCGACGTTGGTGATTTTTTTTTTTTTTTTTCAAACCATCAAATTAGTTTGTATCTTTGTAGCTCACTCTCAACTTAGTCTCTATATTTGTCAATTGTTTTTCAATTTGAACTTTCTATTATTTTTGATATCTAACACTTTCAAGTGTGCTGACATGGTGAGTTACAAATCCAGTTCAAGTCTTGGTCAAGAGAAAATTAACATAACAACTATCATATTACTAATATCATTTCTCTTACTAATATTTATCATTTTGAAATATGTTGACGTGACACGTTAACTTTGACATTTTGAGTATTTTTTGTGAAATAGTTCCTGACCATATCCACTTAGCGTCAAATTAGTCTCTCTCTCTCTTTATTAGTCCATTTGCAAATGAATTCCAAATCAAAATACTCGCCACATTCATTCATCTAAAACCTCAAAACACTTTCTAATTAGACTAGAAATAATAATTTCATATTATTTTCGATCAATTTTCATCCACCATCATTTGATTTTTTACGGAGGAATAAATTTAGGTTTGGAAAATTTAGGGATTTAAGAAACAAACATATAGGATAAGAAAATAAGATTAAAATTAGCTAGGGAAAGAAACAATTTTGGTGTAGAAGAATGAAGAAAAATATACGAGAGACCAAATTAAAAAAATGTTTGACAAAAACAGATATTAGTTTTTTTTTTTTTATAAAGTCAAACTAGTGCATTAAAATTGACACTAGTGACAATCGTTTCTATCTTCAAAGAAGCATATTCTGAGTGAGTTACAAAAATAAAGACAAATTTGATAGTTTACTTGTAGAGACAAATTTCATAGTTTACTTATTTCTAAAAGAAAAATAATTCTTTTTTTTTGGAAGGTACGAAAAGAAAATTATTTGTGAACTAGATATTGCTCGTACCGATTTGTTCTATTTGGAGTAAAAATACACATTATTTTAATAAAATATTTTAGTTAGGTGAATCAATGGTTTTTTTATCTGAATAATGCTATAAAGTTTCATTCCCATAAACCTTTTCACCGCAAAGTCCTATTGAAATTGCATCCTATTCAAATTGAAAATTGCTGTTCACACATATTATAAGGCTCAGACACACACGAGTAAAATATGAAATTGTCCATCGACAGTTAACTGCTGAGAAAGTCAAAAACTGCCTACAGTTAACTGCCGAGGTTTTCCTCGGCAGTTAACTGTCGAGAAAAATGTTTCATCAGATGAAACAGTCACCTGCCTCCCCATACACACTATTTCATCATCAACGTCTATACCACTTCCATCTAATCCCCAAATCCAATTTTTTTCATCAAATCTTGCTCTAAAATCATTGAAGCAGCAAACGTAGGAGGTATCAACACACTTTTGACATAAAAAAACAGGTATTTAGCATTTTAATCGGTTGATTTTTAGCTCTCTTTGTAGTTTTTTTACATGAGTTTACGTTCTCATTGTCATGGGAATCCTCGGCAGTTTAGTGCCGAGTTATGAGATCTTCTGTAGTTAACTGCCGAGAAATACTTGTGCATTTTTTTTCTTGAACGATTGGAAAGCAGCTACTGCCATTTTTTCCATCTTTTTTTTCTTTGTTTTTTTTAAGTCATTATGGCATTGATGTTTATGCATTAGTTAGTTGTTAATTAATATTTTTGTGTTGTTTAATTATAGTAATGGTAGAGAACGCGGAAGATGTTCCGGGAGAGACAAACCAAATTTTGTCGAAACTTCCGGAGATGTCAAACCGCCTAAGGTTGAAGCCAAACCAAACATTGGTGGAGCTTCCGACGTGTATTTTGGGGTCGAAATTGTAACGCCAATTTTTTGAGGCCAATATATAAGTAACATTATGTAATTTATATTGATATATATGATAATATGACTTTTATGTGGTGAAACTAGTGAAATACATATTCATTCGTTATTAATGTTTATGCATTTGATTTATTCGTTATTACATTTCATTTAATTTCATCCTAATGTATGATTTTTTTTTCATAAAGCTTTTGTGAAGTGAAACATGTCTGAGGTTGCAAAAATTGAAGGCCGTGTTAGTTACTACGCTTTTAAAAAGACAATTAAGGTTATGATAATGTCGACCGACTCTCTTGATGATTTGAAGGCACAACTTAACACTTATTTTGAGCATCTTGGTGAAAATCAATATACACGTCACTTGTTTGGTCAAATGCCATGCATAGACCTAGGAGAAGATAGAGATG
>Ga0315915_1003617_pt1 | contig 19587 bp, 18 predicted proteins | sample MpolbnodulesMG_FD_207738 | JGI IMG/M metagenome (GOLD analysis project Ga0315915, IMG submission 207738) | Medicago polymorpha root nodule microbial communities from Los Angeles, California, United States - branched nodules | ecosystem: Host-associated > Plants > Roots > Nodule | place: USA... | reverse complement strand
ATATATGGTTTTAGTAATTTATTCAATATTGTTGTTATTCTTTCATTTACTGTTTGATTGAGATTGAAAATGATATGGACACATACTTTTGAATCTAGAAATAGAATAGCAATCTATCTTAAGTTATCACTCTAGACATGGATGGTAATATTTGATAATCACTTTTAATCTAGAACTTAATGCTTTTGGGTAATTTAATTGGTTGGGAAATCGTCGATTAAACTACCCAATCGACTTTGTGATCGTTTAAATGTTTGGGAAATCGATGTTTAAACGATCCCTTAGAAATAACGATATCATTTGAACACGAATGATATTGTCGAGTGATTGTGATAATATCGTTTAAAATGCTAGAATCCGTTATCTGGTCGAGAGATTGCAGCTGTTACGCTTGGTTGATGTCTCTGACCCCAAGCAAAATAGCCCCATCTCTTCTCGTTTTACTTTTATGTCGAATTGAAACAATAATTTTACACAAACAAACAATTTATACCCAAACACTTAACGTGATAAATATTGTGAAAATGCTTATGAAATACGCAACTCCCTGCGGAAACGATCCTATTATACTTATGGGTAAATAGTTTTATGACATGTAAAAAGTCTACATCAGTAAGCCTCAAACGACTATATCATGTTAGACCACAATGTTTAAGTCTTACTCTTATAAATACACAAGTCATGTCCTCGTGAGCTTAGCTCAGTTGGTAAAGACAATGCATAATATATGCAAGGTCTGAGGTTCGAACCCTGGACACCACAAATACACAAGTCATAATCTTCAAATTGCCTTTTTTTTTTTTTTATAAAAAAAACAGAGTCAAAACTATCAAATTGCGAAAATAATAATAATCAAAGCTACCAAATTGCGACAAATTTAAGGGGACCAATCCCTAGACCACTTGTAGGGACCAGTAAATTGACACCTGGAAAAATCGAATCTGAGACCTTAAGACAGACAAACTCTAAGATCCCAAATCAACCACTAGATAAATCCTAGATGAGTTTCCAACAATCCATATTAACTTCAGTTAATTTAAAAATAGACAACTTTAAATCATCAAACTTTAACTTTTACAACACTTAAAAATCTTTTTAGAGGAATAATAAATAATATATTAGACACACATAAAATATTAGCAAAATCCTCTCTATTTTTTATTCTCCTCATTTGTTCTTTTATCAAAGTTTTGGTGTATATGTATGACGGAGCACCAAAATTTAACTTTAAACCCTTATCATTTTACTTTAGTTTTGAATATACTTATGGAATATATCCAAGTGCTAACACTGAGATATATGTTTTTTGAAGATGTCGTAGTCTTGTTTGGAGAGTTAAAGAGAAATTGTATTAGAGGTTGGAGACAAGCTTAAAAACATAATACTTCTGCCTAAGTACAAACAATATAAAGTATATATATCAAACGTAACTTTAACAAAAAGCTAAGTATTTTTACTTTAAAAGTGAAAATTGAATATCATATTATTCACAAGTTACACAGTAATTAAATTCACAAGCAATTACTTTCGGTGCATTTGTTTAGACCCAAGCAATTGGGGAAAGCACTCCAATCTTCTGAAGTGTTTTACAAAGGATCTTTGGTTTTCATTGGTGTAAAAAAAAGAAAAATAAGAAATTTCCGGTTAAGTTGATGGCACTATTGTTGTTTTTAGGTGAAAAGGATTGATAGCCAGTTACGACTATAATCACTTGTTCCAAACAAAGAAAGGTATTTCCAAACAAAGACATGATAGTGAAATTGGAAAGATAAAGTAAATTATATACAACGTTGCAAGCAATGCTTCCAACACGGTCCCGTAGCTCAGTTGGTTAGAGCGTTGGTCTTATGAGCCGAAGGTCGCGGGTTCGAGCCCCGCCGGGACCATAATTTTGATCTCTTTTTATTTTGTCCTACGTATTTATAATTTTTTATTTGTGATACAACAAAAAGTTTCTGGGTTTCAAAAGTAAGATGAACGAGTAAAAGCTTCGAATCCATAAAAATGAAGAATTAATTTAACAGCTTCAACATTTCGTAACCAAAATGGTGCACAGTGCGTACGATAGTTTCGAACTCGTTCCCAATTTCAACGGCAAGATCGAATCAATTGAATCCTACGGTTCAAAACTCTTACTTGGTTGCTCCGATGGATCTCTCCGAATCTACTCGCCGGAAACAGAATTCTCCGATCATTCCAAACCTTACACACTCGAGAAGAATCTCGCTAATTTTGCGAAAAAGCCTGTTGTTTCAATGGAAGTTGTAGAATCGAGAGAGCTTCTTTTATCGCTTTCTGAATCCATCGCGTTTCATAGATTACCAAGTTTGGAAACTATAGCGGTTATTACAAAAGCTAAAGGTGCTAATGTGTTCTGCTGGGATGATCGGAGAGGTTTTCTCGCTTTTGCGAGACAAAAGCGTGTTGGCATTTTTAGACATGATGGTGAGAATTTGTTATCTCTGTTAATTTCTTTGTAGATAGATATTCATAGATTATGGATCATAAACACCGGACACAAAACTGACAATGACACGTCCATACCTGTGGTAATCAGTAAGATAGATACAATTGAATGTAATCACATTAGCTTATAGCATTAGCGCATATAAGCTAATGTGATAAGCACTTATGTATAAAATGTTTCCATAAGTTCTTCCAAACAGTCTCACAAAACTTAAGCAGGTATATAAGCTCAAATAAGCCAATCCAAACAGGTTCTAAATAGTGTATCGCGGAAGAATAGATATCAGTTTAAATTTTAGTATATGCTATCAAGAGTAAAATTTAAGTTTGAAATTGATATTTTAGTTGAAACTGAAATTGTGGATGTAGGTGGTAGGGGGTTTGTGGAGGTGAAAGAGTTTGGTGTACCGGACATGGTGAAGTCCATGAGTTGGTGTGGGGAGAATATATGTTTAGGGATTAGAAGGGAATATGTGATTTTGAATGCTTCAAATGGTGCTTTGTCTGAGGTTTTTACTTCTGGGAGACTAGCACCGCCTTTAGTAGTGCCTGTTCCATCGGGAGAGCTGCTTCTTGGAAAGGTATTATTCTCTTCGTTGAATGCGTGTGTATGTGATTTTTGTTTTCATTGCTTGTTTTTGTTAGGCTAAAGGAAGTAGTTTGATTTGTTGATGCATTTTTAGGAGAACATTGGGGTCTTTGTGGATCAAAATGGGAAACTTATTCCGGAAGGCAGGATTTGTTGGTCAGAGGCACCCTTGGAAGTCGTGATTCAGAAGCCGTATGCTATAGCTTTGCTGCCTAGATTCGTGGAGGTAACCGACTGTTGGGAAGAAAAAAAAAAGTTTTTACTTAATGCGTGAGAGGTTGTGGATCGAAGTTCTTTATATGGCCTTTGTTTTGCAGATTCGATCTCTTCGACAACCATATCCGTTGATACAAACTATTGTTCTTCGCAATGTTCGTCATCTTTGCCAAAGCAGTAATTCCGTAATACTTGCTTTGGATAATTCTATTCAAGGTCTCTTTCCGGTTCCTCTTGGAGCCCAGGTACTATGTGTAAATACTGTTAAATGATAGACGCATTTTGCCATAGCTCTTATTTTTGGATTCTAATGCAAATGGAAAAGCAGTGAAACATGTGACTTCATTTTACGCTACCAAGTTATCAAAATTTTGTATTTGTGCACATCATTGGTTATTTTGAAGTTAGGGATATTGATATTTTGTTGCAGATTATGAAAGTTATGAATTTTGATATTTCTTTGCAGATTGTCCAACTAACTGCTTCTGGAAACTTTGAAGAGGCCTTGTCATTGTGCAAGCTGCTTCCACCTGAAGATTCAAGTCTACGTGCTGCAAAGGAGGGATCAATTCATATAAGGTTATTTGCCATTTATGGATTATTCTAACGAAACAGACTATGCAATTTTCCCCTATTGAATTGTACCTTTGATTTATAAGTTCATCTTATTTCTGAGTCCCCCTACTAGCTGAGTTGCTGGTGGATTAAGTTTGGATTGACTGTTGATGTGGACTATGTATCAATATGATCATGATAGCTAATGTAAACCCTAAAAAGAAAATCGTAATGCCTGTTACGTTCATTGTGGGTGGTCCTTGTAAAGGTTTACTTTAGCTTGTTTTTAGATATTAGCTGAAGTTGGGATGTACTTCGTATATCTTGTTAATATACTTATTCTTTACGGTAGCCAATTAGTGGATAAAAAGACGTCAATTGCTAACTAAAAAGTCTTAGATCATACATCATCTAACTAGAGTGTGGTCTGTGCAATGCGTAGAAAATCTTTGTATTTTGGAAGAACTATCTCAAACTATATGTTGGGCATAATCATTTTGATCATTGTTTGTAAATTTAAAGAGAGGAAAAATAAATAAAGAGGATAAAGAAAATTATAATCAACTCATAATAAGATTTAAATTTTTATCTATATTGAATACATTACTGGCTTATTTGATAGCAATTGTTGAAGTTTCGTAATTTAATTGTATAATTGTGTTCATGTTATTATTTCATGATAATGGCATCATTAAATAATCACGATCAACGTTTCTGAACTCTGATTATTGAAATTATACAAACCCAACTTTCTATAGAAGTAACATTTTCAATCTATATAGAAAACTTATAACATTACCTTGTTTCAAGAAATTAAAGTCTATGTTTAGTGTTTATATATTTGAGTAAATAATTAAGATATTGAAATATGAGACTTTGTACGAGTTCATTTAACAATGCGTTTTATCCCCATATGTGTACACATGTTCCATTAATATGGGTTAAGTGATGCCCACGGTAGTGATAATGATTGTAACTTTATTTGGCAGAAGACTTTTCCTTTTACAAATTGCTTGAAGCTTAACATATCAATCATTGTTTGCTTTACATTTTTCTGAAGGTGATGTTGAATGTGTTCGTTTCATGTTGTTACAGATATGCCCACTATCTTTTTGACAATGGGAGCTATGAAGAGGCTGTGGAACATTTTCTAGAATCTCAAGTAGATATAACCTATGTGCTTTCTCTTTATCCATCCATTATCCTTCCAAAGACAACTATTGTTCATGAGCCAGAGAAGTTGGACATTGATGGGGATGCTTCCTATCTTTCCAGAGTTTCGTCAGGTGTTTCAGATGATATGGAACCCTTACCCACCGACGAGTATGCAGCACTGGAATCCAAAAAAACGAATCATAATATGCTTATGGCTCTCATAAAATATTTGCAGAAGAAGAGAGGTAATTTTATTGAGAAGGCTACTGCAGAGGGAACTGAAGAAGTTGTTTTAGATGCAGTTGGCGATAACTTTGCATCCTACAATAGGTTTAAGAAAGCAAACAAGGTGAAAAGGCTATTTTTTATTTCTTATTCATTGTTCAATATATCTCCAATGTGCGATGACAATGATTATAGGTTAAATTTTTTGAACTTGCAACTCATGCCTTTCGGTTGGAGGCTAACTAGGCAAATGTTATGCCCATATAAAGCTTTATTGACAAATACACACATGCTCACTCTTCCGCATGCACACACACTATTGATTTATTTGTAGAACATATGCAGGATGAATGGTGATTGATGAAGCTGCTGGGCACATGATGTCCTTAATCATTTTGAAATATCAAAATAGTTCAATCATAATTTATTATTTATCACAGTTGTTACTGAAGTTGTCATTTTGAAATTATTGGTGTCAGGGGCGTGGTAATATTTCGGTTGGTTCTGGAGCTCGGGAGATGGCTTCAATATTAGACACTGCTCTACTCCAAGCATTGCTTCTTACTGGACAATCTTCAGCAGCTTTAGAAATACTAAGAGGTGTCAATTACTGCGATATGAAAATATGTGAAGAAATACTTCGAAAAGGCAACCTTAACGCTGCTTTATTAGAACTTTACAAGTGCAAGTCATTGCACCGGCAAGCTCTTGAACTTCTTCACAAGTTGGTGGAAGAGTCAAGATCTAGCCAGTCTGAAATTACACAAAGGTTCAAGCCTGAGGACATTGTTGAGTATCTCAAGGTAACTTTTTTTAAAAACATTGTGTTCTTTTAGTTGTTTATAATGGGCTGTTACCGGCAATACTATAAGACCAGCGATGTTGTATGGAACGGAGTGTTGGGCGTGAAGAACCAACACGAGAATAGAATAAGTGTAGTGGAGATGAGGATGTTGCGTTAGATCTGTGGCAAGACTAGATAGGATAGGATTAGAAATGACAACATTAGAGGGGAGAGAGAGTTGGGATAGCAACCTATAGTAGAAAAATGGTGGAAATGGCTTAGGTTGTTTGGGCTTGTAGAGAAAAGACATGTAGATTCTGTAGTAAGGAGAGTAGATGGAGGATAGTCAAATCACTAGAGGCAGAGGAAGATATAGTAAAACCATAAGAGAAATTATTTAGAAAGATCTAGAGATTAATGAGTTGGATCGAAATATGGTTTATAATAAAACATTATTAGGTAGTTTGATCCATGTAGCCGACCCCACCTAGTGGGATAAAGCTTGGTTGTTGTTGTTGTATAGACTAAAGAACTGTCTCGGGTTGGTTCATAGGAGTTAGGAAGCAGTAGTGGCTAAATGTCCTATAGTTCTTGAATCAGATAGAGTAAGTCCACTCACTCCTCACGAAGGTTTTGGCCAATTTGTTGGTTGATATTATCAACATTAGATTCTTGTGCAATTGGAGACCACATGAAGTTTTTTTTCTTTCTGGAAAGGACATGTTAATTGTTAGTAAGTAGGGGGAGTTGAACCCATAACCTCCTTATCACATGAAGGAATTATTCTTTTGCATAATTGGATAGTCTAGATCAGATGAATTTTTTTTTCATTTAACAAATGATTATTTATTGGTTGTGGCATTGATATGCTAACAGGAATTGTTTTAGGTTTTTCATGTTTGGCTAATTCAGTTCTTTTTCCTCTGCATCTAGATATACTGGAAAATGTCGTTTGTGTATTAACACTTACAGATTAACTAGAAAAATGTTCAATCTCCGTTTTGTATGGATTTAAGCTTGCCAGAAGACTCATAACCTTCAACTCAGTGACGTTTCTGATTCTCAGTTTTTGATCTAGTGGGTTTTTGATGCAGCCGTTATGTGAGACCGATCCCATACTTGTTCTGGAATTCTCAATGCTTGTTCTTGAAAGCTGTCCATCCCAAACTATTGAGCTCTTTCTGTCTGGAAATATACCAGCTGATATGGTGAACTCATATTTGAAGCAGCACTCTCCAAACATGCAAGCTAAGTACTTGGAGCTCATGCTTGCAATGAATGAGAATGCCATATCTGGCAATCTTCAAAATGAAATGGTGAGGACCTCTTGCATCTTATTTAAAGGCTCTAAGAAAATGAATCAGTTTTCCGTTTTCTTTTGGTTGTGGAAGAGAAGGGTTGGGTTTTTTCATGGCAATAGCTTTTGAAAGTTTTGTAAAAGCTCAGCTGGTGATGATTGCACAAGCTCAGCTGCTCTTTTGTCATCCATGTCTTATATATGATTAATAATAAGAGATAATTCTGTATTCACTTACAGTAATCTGCAATGTAGGTAAACATCTACCTATCTGACGTACTTGATTGGCATGCCGACTTAAACGCTCAACAAAATTGGGACGAGAAAACTTATACCCCAACTAGGAAAAAATTATTGTCGGCTTTAGAAGGCATATCGGGATACAATCCAGAGGCTCTGCTGAAACGTCTTCCTCAAGATGCTTTATATGAAGAGCGTGCAATATTGTTGGGAAAAATGAACCAACATGAACTGGCATTATCTCTGTATGTTCATAAGGTATAGCGTCTATATATCATATCATAATATCATCTGTTTACTCTGATGGGGAGTTTCTTTGGTATAGTCATTTTCTGATATCTCAAATGCACTTGAGCTCATTTTTTTTGTACAAGTGTGGCACTGTCATATAAACCATGGCTTTTAAACTGACGAATAACAATATGATAATAATTAAGTTTACTTTTCATTTGTAGCTTCATGTTCCAGAATTGGCATTATCATATTGTGATCGGGTGTACGAGTCCAAGCATCAGTCATCTCTAAAAAATTCTAGCAACATATACCTATTGCTTATGCAAATCTATTTGAATCCACGAAAGACCACAGCAAGCTTTGAAATGAGACTTACAAATCTATTATCCCCACAAAATACAGCCATTTCTAGAGGTAGTGCACCATCCGTAAAAAGTAAAGGGGGCCGAGGATCAAAGAAAATTGCGGAGATTGAGGGTGCGGAGGACACAAAAGTTAGTTTGAGCAGCACTGACAGTAGCAAGAGTGATGGTGATGCGGATGAATTTAATGAGGGTGGCTCTACTATCATGCTTGATGAGGTCCTTGATCTGTTGAGCCGCAGGTGGGATAGAATAAATGGAGCTCAGGCCCTTAAGCTTTTACCGAGAGAGACTAAGTTACAGGTAATCATTGCTTGTAGCTGCATCATTATTCATTACGAAAAACCACACTTCAACTATTTTTACTGGTCTAACTTATTTTCTTAGGAATTTTTTCATGTTAGGAGAAAGTTTAAATTTTTATCAGACATTTTTTTTGCTTATTCTGTTAAGTGTATCTGTAATCTGCAGGATTTGCAATCATTTCTTGGGCCTCTTTTGAGAAAATCTAGTGAAATGTACCGTAACTGTTCAGTGATCAAGAGCTTGCGACAGAGCGAAAACCTTCAGGTAAGCGTCCCGTAATGAAAATGTCATACTATTTATTATTTTAGGGGAGTTTGTACGATTGATGGCTGTAGTGAATACTAGTTAGCTCCTGAATGGATTTACTGTACAAAATTACTTATTTTCTAGTACAAGCACTATGGGCTGCAACGTGACACTGACAGGGCAAACTATCCACAAACACATACATATTGAGAATTTCAAATACTTCTGTTTTGTTAGCAAGAGCATGATTCAATTGGTTTTGCACAGGTGAAAGATGAACTGTATAGTCAGAGGAAAGCAGTTGTGAAGGTAACCAGCGATAGCATGTGTTCTCTGTGCCGAAAGAAAATAGGGACTAGTGTTTTTGCTGTCTACCCCAACGGGAGCACTCTCGTGCACTTTGTCTGTTTTAAAGATTCTCAAAAAATGAAAGCAGTGACCAAAGGGTCTCAGTTGAGGAAGCGATGATTAAACTGAAAGACTGTACCAATTGATTGTCAAGCTATACTGTTTTAGCGTCTTTTTTTGCCCATTGTACTTGCTGGTTGGTGGATTATGATGACAATTGCATTGTTTTTTTTTATTTTTTATTGAAAACTCAGTATCCGGCCCAAGGACCGACTAATCTGGGGAATCAATCTCACTGTCCACTAGTGGGGCAAAAAGTGAGATTGTTGTGAAAAGTGAGATTTGTTATGTAAAGAGGGTGATGTGTTTATATGTTGTTTTCTTGTGATTGTAAATATTGGGTTACAGGGGGTCGGGCATTTTGAAAGGGAGCTTCCCACCTCCTTTTCGAACTGTGTTGTATAATTGTATTATTATTTCAATTTTTCTACTGTGACATTTTTTTGTTTGACTAAAGAGACTTTTCTACTGTGACATGTCGTATTGTTATTACTATTTAAAAGAAAAATCAGTGGTAAATTGTTGTACATGGTGTGTTGTTCTTAATCCTAAACACGGGCACGTAATGACTATGCTTTTGGAATAATAAATCACAAGTCTGTTTTTCAATTGTGATTTTACTTATTTAAAGTGAGTAGATAGTGAAGTGTGAAAACCAATGGTTGATTATTTAATCATCTATGATTGATTTATCTATCATAGATGATTAGTCATTGATTTATCTATCAACGTTGATGTTACTCATTTTACTCTTAAATTATTCACTTTAGATGAGCTTTGTCCTCCCTTTAAGTTTTTACTAATGCAATGGAAAGAGAAGAGTAATGATATTTGTATACCATCTTGTGACGACTCTTGGAACAATATTTTTATTTTTTCTTCCTATTGATCAAACACCATAGAGAAAGAAAAAAGAAGAGAGAAAGTAAGAATACACTAAGAGTATTAGAGAGGGTTGTTCAAAAGACACAAAATGGTTGTACGGATATCATTTTTAAAAAGAGAACGTTTTTCTTAAAATTTTAACTTTAACCGTTTAAAAGCAAAAAGAAAAGCTAATGATATATATACAAAGTATTTATGTTATGAAAATCATAGTGTTATCATATATTGAATTGTGGACTAAATTTACATTTACAAGTTTAACCGTTTTGTTAGTGAAACTAATTGTCAATTAAAGCATTTTACATTTTTTGGTTATAGAGAGGGCCCCCCCAAAAAAAAGAAATTACTACTAGTCGAGGGGTAGTCATCCTCAACATATCAACTTCTAACAAATGACTAAACTTAGACGGATATGTTTCTAAACACACCACATTGGAATCAATTGAAGCATTTTTCTAGAAGATAAACATCTTGATTTTTTAGTTTTAAGAATAATCTTGCCTTTGTTAAATGTAGTGTATTTCTGATTGTTTTTATGAGTAATAAGGGTTAATGGACTTTGACCAAAATAAATAAGGGTTAGGGGACAACTTCTTTACCTTTTATAACGAGATATTTAAATTTAAATTAATTAAAAAAGTTTAAACGACCACATAACTACAATTCTAACAAATGTCTAAACTTAGACGGATATGTCTCTAAAGTAAACACACCACATTGGAATCAATTGAAACATCATGATTTTTTTTTTTTTTAAGAATAATCCTTCCTTTGTTAATCTAAGCGTATTTCTGCTTTTTTTTTTTTATATGAGTAAGAGCATCTCCAATGGAAGTTCCGACCACTCCCTATTAAGGACCCTCATTGGAGGAAGAAAAAATGAGTCCCGTTAAGAACATGTAACTATATAAGGAGTCTCTCTCTCGTAAGCAACTAACGGGTCCCACGTTTAAAAGAAATAATAAAATATGTACTATGTGGTCCCGCTTACAAAAGAAGTAATAATAGTTGTTTTGATTTCAAAAAAACTAATTAATAGTTGTTTTAAATATTATTTTATCTATTTTTCATCATTTTAAATAAAATGTAATTCATGCATATTATTATTTTTTAACGAAATAATGTAAAATTTGTAATGTTAATTTTTCCATTTTCAAATTATTAGCAAATGTGGCAGAAATTTAAGTTCATACGAATAAATAAATGTTTTATAATTTAAATTTTTTAAGGATTATAATTAAATATTATGAGGTAATTTATAATTTAATAAATAAATTATTTTTGTTTAATGATGTAAAATTAGTGGGGCCTATTTAAGTACTTTTTATTGGAGTCCTTATTAGTGTACTCTCATTGAAGTCGTTGAGTTCCTAATAGAAACTTTTATTAAAATATTATAAATAAGTGATGTGTAACATGGTGTCCATTTAAGGAGTCCATATTAAGGAACTATCATTGTGGATGCTAGGGTTAATGGACTTTGACCAAAATAAATATGGGTTAGGGGACAACTTCTTTGCCTTTAATAATGATATATTTAAATTTAAATTAATTAAAAAAGTTCAAACGAGCGTATAATTATGTTGAGAAAAGGGAATATATATTGTAAGTGTAGCTCAATTGGTATGGACAATGCATAATATATGCAGGTTCATGGTTCAAACCCCCGCCACCATAAAAAGAATTTAATATTAAATTGGCGTCTAATAAAATTTGAAAAGATGATGGTTACCTTTAAAAAAAGGCTTACAATATATGTTTACACGGTAAGATGATGTTGTAAAACTAATTCATACCGTCATAGGAGAGAATCCAGCTCATGGCATGGTGTGGCTATAACCAAAGTTTCGGTCACTAAGGTATGAAAAGCGGTCACTAAAACGTTTAGCAACTGAAATAGTGACCGAACACTATGTCACTAAAATATAAAATTTAAAAAATCAATCGCTATTTGGTCACGACTTATTTAACCACATTATTCCTAGATTCGTCATTGATCATCCATGTACCTTCATTAAACACATTTATGTTTCATATCGTTTCTCTAAAGTATTATCTTGATCAACAAAAAACAACCGCCTTTCCGCCACTAAAGAAAGTAAAAGAAGTGAGCATAACTCAGTTGGCAGAAATATGCATTGCTATATGCAGGGCTGAGGTTCGAACCCCTGACACCCCACTTATTCATCTTAAAAAAAAGTGAATTTCCACTAGGGCAACGTGAAAAAAAACAAAAAAGAGTAAAAGAAGAAGAGTGTTTTGAATAAAATTTATCGACTAACTTTTCAAAAAAAAATATTGAATAAAGTATGTGTTTTATGAATATTAAAATTCAGACCACAACAACGTCAGCAATTGGTCCCATGGTCTAGCGGTTAGGACATTGGACTCTGAATCCAGTAACCCGAGTTCAAGTCTCGGTGGGACCTAAAATTTGATTCTCTTTTTATTATTGCTTTGTTTTTAGTCTGTTGTTAATAAATATAATGTGTTCAGCCATTTGAGCTATGTTTTTGGGAAGTTGTCATGGAAAATCTGGTTTCTACCATATCTATTTTGCTATGAGACTTTGATATAAAGTGAACCCCTCAATTGATTATGAAATTCTAGGATATTATTAAGGTAGGTAATTGATATAAGATAGTTTCAAAAAGTTGCTTAGATGATAAAGATAACGTACCAGAAGATAACAATCTATATAGAATGCTTTTGTAAATTTTGGCTTGATTGAGGTCAATTCTTTAATTTTTTAGTTTCATAATGTAAAAAAAAGAAAAGAGAGAGAATATTTTATGTTTCATGATAGATATAGAAAGATAATGAAGCCACTTACCTGTGATTTTTTTAAACGTCTATTCTTGTTAATGGTAGCCTTACGGAGGAAATTAGTATTCATCGAGGGTTAAAGCAAGGTGACCCATTAGCTCCTTTTTTGTTTTTATTGATGGTGGAAGGTTTTAGTAGTTTGATGAGGAAGGCGGTGGAGGCGAATTTGTTTGATGGTATTGGTGATGATGATTTGGCAGTTTCCCACTTAATATGCTGATGATACACTTTGTATTGGGAAAGCAACGGTGGAGAATCTTTGGGCTATGCAATCGATTCTTAGAGGTTTTGGGATGGTGTCGGGTTTGAAGATTAACTTCCTGAAGAGCTCCTTAATTGAGGTTAATGTTAGAGAGGATTTTATGGAGATGGCTTGCAATTTTTTGAATTGTAGTGAGGGGAGTATTCCATTCAAATATTTCTTTTGAATTCGGTGCTAAATTCGATTCCTATATTTTATTTGTCTTTCCTAAAAATGCCGGTGAATGTGTGGAGGAGGATTGTTAGAATTCAAAGAGAATTTCTTTGGGGAGGTGTGGGGGGAGGTAAGAAGATTAGTTGGGTGAAATGGGAGTCGGTTTGTAATCAAAAGAGGAAGGGTGGTTTGGGGGTAAAAGATATCCGGGTCATGAATGTGAGTTTATTGGCAAAGTGGCGGTGGAGGTTACTAGATGGTGAGAAAGCCTTGTGGAAGGATGTTATCGAAGTTAAATATGGACCTTGTGTCGGCGCCTCATTGGAGGGTGGAAATACGGTGTGGCCCAGGCATGCCTCCTCATGGTGGAAAGAGTTGAATAAACTAGGTGATTTTGGTGGCGTTGGTTGGTTTAATTCGGAGGTGTTTTGGATGGTGGGTGATGGTATGAATACAAGCTTTTGGAATGTGAGGTGGAGAGGGGAGAGGTGTTTTCGGCTTACGTATCCTAGGCTTTTCTCGATTTCTAATCAAAAGGAAGCGAAGGTGGGGGAAGTGGGGATGGTAACAGAGTTGGGTAGGGAATGGAGGTTTATTTGGAGACGACATCTATTCGTTTGGGAGGAGGAGCTTCTTTTAAGTCTTATGGAGGATTTGGCCAGTATGTCGTGGTCTAACCAAGATGATTCCTGGAGTTGGAGATTAGAGGAGTCAAGAGTCTTTTCGGTTAAATCGGCTTATGAGAAGTTGGAGGGATTGGTCGTGACGGATGATTTGTGGGGAGAGGAGGAGAAAAGGGTGTTTGAAAATTTATGGGAGAATCCGGCACCCTCGAAAGTGGTGGCTTTTGTTTGGAAGGTTTTCCTTAATCGAATTCCAACAAAAAGAAATCTAGCTTTGAGGAGTGTTTTACCCCCCGATGAGTCTATTGCTTGTGTTATGTGTAATACGGTGGAAGAATCATTTATACACCTTTTTTTGCATTGTGATTTGGCTTGTTTGGTGTGGTCCAAGTTGATGTGGTGGCTAGATTGTTACTTCATAACCCCTCCAAATCTTTTTGTGCAGTGGGATTGTTGGAGTGGGGGAGAAACTAATAAAAATGTGTTGAAAGGACTTCGGTTGATTTGGCTTTCGACAATTTGGTTGTTGTGGAAAGGGAGGAATGATAAAATTTTCAATGGCGTTAACCATGAGGTGGACGGGCTTGTAGAGGAAATCAAGGTGCTTTCTTGGCGGTGGATGTTGCATAGGATGTCTATTCTGGTGTGCCTTTTTTATGAGTGGTGTTAAAACCCACAACTGTGCCTTCGTAGGGTGAGGGTGCGTGCGTAGTGTTTTAGGTGGCTGGGGTATCACTGGTGTAGCCTCTGATAGGCTGCTGTTTTTGGTGGTTTGCTGTTTAGGCCTCCCTGACTGAGTTCGGTTTTCAGCAGGTACTGCTGTGCAGTTTTGCTCTGCACCTGTTCTGTTACGGTTGGCTGGCTTTTGGTCTTGCTTCGGCTGGTGGTGTGCTGGTAGTCTCCTGGATTTGTAGCAGGCGCTGGTTTTCCTTCTGGTTTTTTCGGTTTTGCTGGTGGTGAAGCTAGGGTATGCTTGCGGTTTGTCAGCTAGTATACTCCTGCTTCATTATTTGTTTGTTGTTTTGGTTTTTGTTGTCCCGTATATTTGCGGCGCCGCGTTTGTATTCTCTTTGCATCCGCGAGTTTATTGCTTCTTGCATTATCTCGAGGTGAATAATATTTGTCATTTAAAAAAAAAACTATGTGTTTAACACTTCGAATAAATTTACTTTCTTTTTTATCCGTTAAGCCTGCAACTAATTGTGTTTGGAACCAGCTGCATATGGATTATTCACCGAAGCCTATATGCTATATGAAGAATGACAGGATATATCTTACAATCTAAATGATCCAACATAATAACAACCCTTTAGGCATTTGCAGCACTTTCCTTGACTTGATTGATGTTGTCATGTTTCAAAAGGATATATTATCATTTTTCCCTTTAGTAGGAAGCAAGCAAAATATAGTACTTATGCAAAGTACATATCCATTGCATAAGTTGTTACAGCAAAATTTCCATTCATAATAAAAGAAAATTTCCATGCCACATGAATATTTGATTTTTCAATTTCATACCGTTTAATTTGTGATAACACCCTCTTCCCATTCAGTCTTTTTCAATTTTCACAAATGAAAATGGATCAGTCATTTTAACTTAAGCTATATTTTTTGTGAAAATGCAAGAGGGGTAGAGGTTGGCGTAACAGTATGCAGTGTTTCGCTTGTTGAAGGAGAGGATGGATTCACCGCCTTACTTGGTTCTCCAACTTCAAGTAGAGGACCGACGGGACCTGAAAGTTTGGATATGAAGTTACTCAAGGGATCAAACAGATGTAATCGAGTTTTGTTCTAACGAAAATAAATTCCATTTCTAGTTTATGCATGCTTATGGAAGTTTAGGCTTTAGGTCTAACTCAATATTAAAGAGAACAGTTATAGTATATGAATAACCATAAGTGATGACAATGTTGTTTCGTGCTAAAAATGTTTGTAACTACTCAAACTATTTTGAAATATCAATTTTAAAAACTAGACTTACCATCATACTATAAGTTTTGTTTTATCTAAAAGATAATTGAAAATGTGAAGATTTTCCAAACCTTATAAGAACTACTCGTCATACTTGATTGGTTTGCTCAACAATGCTTCTTATGGTCACATTTTTATTTTTTTCGGTGTTTTGCAGTATTTTGATTTTCAAAATTATTATTATCCTTGTCTTTGAGAAACTGTATCAATTCTGCAGGATACTAAATCAAAGTACTTACCGTTGGCGAAAATTAGATGATTGCATACGGAAACGAAGCAGGGAAGAACTCCAACAGCAACCAATGAAATTAGTAGCATTCTCAGGTATGTTCATGCTTGACTGCATGTAAATTTGACATAAGGCAAGATAACATGGTTAAAAATAGAAAAGAAACGACAAATGAGTTTTTTTTTGTAGAGCTAGCACAAATTTTTCTTGTGACAAGATCTTACATACTAAAATTTAACATGTGAGAATCCATTCTTGAATCCTGAAAACAAAAACATTAATGCTTTGTGAACTTACAGTTTGTCCTTGGGAACTTTGATCAGTAGAGGCCTCTGAAGTTGTTTTCTCATTCTTTCTTCTTGCATGCACAAGGAGAATTGCACATTTACAAGTGAAATATAGAAGCAACAATCCAAGAGAGAAGATGATAACGAACTCGATGACAATAATTGATCCTAAGGCTATTACACAAATAAAAAGAGATTTTAAGTCACAGAGAAAAACACTTGTATGCTTATATTTTCTATTGAACTTAATGACAGGTTTAATTATGAATACTTCAAACTAAACTGAGATTATGAAATCTGCAATTTACTGTGAGCAAGAAATGAATCCATTGGTTGCTTTCTCATTAAGTTAACGATAGCCTCCGTATATAATGGCATTGACATTTCTTCTTCACAATCTGGATAACAACCATAATTTCCCATGTCATTCAATGTCAATGTAGCTCCATGCTCATCTCCCTGGACAAAAAAATAAAATAAAAGGAAACACAGTGAAAACAAGTGATTTCCCCTTAAACCTCGAGGTAAAAAAACACGACTCACGTGGCTTGAAATCTGATTCCACTGGCTTTGACCATAAAGTGCTTTGAGATAGTTACATATGTTTGAAGAGGCTGCCACTGATAATCATTCCTGTGTTTCAGTTCAGTTGTGTTTATCAAGTGAGATGGAAGATTTGTTGCTAATAGTCCATCATTTACTTCCATAGAAAATGTCACTAGAAAATGAGCCTCACCACCTAACACATGATCCATCAACAGAATGTCAAGCCTCTAAATTTTCTTGGAGAAGGTATCAAGCCAATCACAATGTTTTCATTTAGTCTATCAGAATCCAAAATTATTCAAAATAATTTAAAATTTACGTCAAGCAGAAATAGTGTCACTGACACAAGATCTTGAACCAAGTGGTTTGATACAACATTAATGCATTTTAGCTAAGGTTGAATTGTTGGAATAATACCAAAGTTTGATCCCTAGCTGCAACAATCTTTGGTTAAACTTTATTTATTTCTTAGCCGAACTTTATTTATCATGAAAATATTACATTAGACATAAACCATAAAACATCACCTTAATACCACTTATTTATAATCATACCAGGGAAGGTAAGAAGATCAGGATCTCCAATGTAAAAGTCAAACTTGTCTTTATCTTTGTCAAAGATAAGTCTCTCATCATCATTACTCCTCAATATGATGAAGTAAGGGACTCATATATGGAGGATCATTGATAGGATCAACAAAAGTTGGAACGCCCAATGAATTTACACTGTTTTTATTCTTTGCGGAAGCAGATTCATGTGGCTTATACATTACCAATTCAAAAATTATTTTATTATCTTGGGAACAAAGAAAACTTACCAAACAATAAGAGCATTATTACTTCAATAAATTTCAACATATTACATCAAAAATATAAAATTACCCAAGGTACTGAATTGACTGAAGCGCAATATTAATAACTTCCACAGAACCTTCTAGTATTAAACCAATTGCTGTTTCATTTCCTGAATTAATTGTAAGTTCACTCCACATTGGTTCTCCAAATTGCATCAACATTGGAGACAGAAATATACTTCCAGATTGTGCACTCAGATTGACATAAATATTCTCCAATAGATTTGAATACGTTATCTCAAACCCTGAAATATCGCTGCAAGAGATCACAATGATAAGATAATATAGAGAAAGACTAATCAATTAAACTAACTAAACAGTATTACTTAATTTCTTCATAAATATTTATACATGATGCAGATACATAACCAAATCTAGGGCTTATCAAATCTTTTGTTGCTTGAAGTTGACTTGGAACAGAAGCAAACTGAGGTGGAATATTGAGAACAGAAATGTACACAGAAGCTGTAGCAAGATTTCCATTTATATCAGATATTGTATACCGAAATGAATCATTTCCATAATAACCTGCATAGGGAGTGTAGCGAAAGATCCTTCCATTATGTATAAGTGAATCATGATCTGACTGACAAAGTAGGCACAAGAAGGGTCATTTATCATATTAAAAAAAAAAATGACGAAATCAAGATGAAGATACTGGATAATATAATGGATATTATGACTAAATTATAATTTTATAACTTCACACATTTTTAGAAAGGACTATAAGGGCTAATATAAAGGTTGTTACAAATATAAGCAAGTTACTTTTCTTTCTATCCTTTAACTTAATTTTCAGTGTCAATCTGGTCATTTACTTTGTTTTGCAACAAATTTGTCCCATGTTCTTATGGATCAATTATGTTAGCTTGATTGGGAGTTGGGACTAAGGCTTGCTTCTGTCATAGGGTTTTGAATTTTGATCAGTGACAGTGTTATCAACAATTGATGGCGGAACATGTCTTACTTTAATTATTCATCACACGATGAATAAATACTGAGGTGAGTATTAAATGAATTGCTAGAATATCAGATGATATTTAGATGCTGCAAAAATTGAATCATTTATTTGTTTAACATCCATGATTCCATGATCTCCCATAATGTAAATGAGATTTCAGATTCTCTACCGAGAAAAGTTAGAATCAACATAGAATAACAGGAACAAGAAGGCTAGGAGAATGTTCGAAATGAATTGATAACATATCTTACATTTGAGTATTCAACTATACTTGCATTATCACCAGCAAAATAATCATTTGCCAAGGCATCGAAGGCAACAGATTCATCCTCCCAAATAGATAATGTATCATCATTGGCTTTAGGAAAATATTCACCAGTACGTCATCTAGAGCTGTCAATTTCATGGGGCTTCAACATTTAGGCCCCAGCCCACATGATAAGGGGGAAATTTTACCTTATTCCCCGTCACATGTACTTTCACTCCTACAAATCATTAAAAATTCCAATTTTATCCCTTATGCTATTTAACCTTTTATACATTAATTTTTTATCTTTACTTTCAACATTTCTCAATTAAGTATGAGTTCATCCCCTTTCTTAAAAAAAACAAGAAGTATGAGTTCACCCCCACATGATATTCTTTCAGGTATGTATTTTTCATTTTTTTTACACTATAAAACTTTTCCGAATTTTTTTCGGAATACTCATTGTTACATTTCCGAAAATTATTCGGAAGACTCGTGTTTAACATTTCTAGTATGCATACCGGAAATCTCAATACATCCTTTCCGAATCCTCACAACACTTTATAGCAGCTAGCTACATATATATAATCTAGTTCCTAAAATCCTCCCATAGAATGTTAAAACATTACTATAAAAAAAAATCTTCATTTTTCTATACAAA
>Ga0315915_1003615_pt1 | contig 19593 bp, 14 predicted proteins | sample MpolbnodulesMG_FD_207738 | JGI IMG/M metagenome (GOLD analysis project Ga0315915, IMG submission 207738) | Medicago polymorpha root nodule microbial communities from Los Angeles, California, United States - branched nodules | ecosystem: Host-associated > Plants > Roots > Nodule | place: USA... | reverse complement strand
AAATTAATATGTTTATCAAAACCGATCCATTTCTAATTGAGGTGCATGGAAAATATTTATGTTCATATCGCCATCTTGCATCTAGAAAATATTTGCTTTATTGCCAGACAATTTCTCTTGTTGTAAAAGAGTATCAAGTTGTCTCTTTAAATCTACAACGTTATCACCATCCTCAGAATCCATTGATCTAACAATCTCCATTCTTCTCTTGCAATTTTTTGTATCTTCTTCACAAAGCTTTCTGGAATTCTGGCCCCATGTATCGAGTTCCTATGTACACATCAAACAAGCATGCACAATTGGATTCAAGTCAGGTTCAACGAGTCAAGAATTCTAAATTTAGAGTGATATTTTATGTATACATAATATCTTGCCTCAATTTCCTAAAGTGTAGGAGAGTGGTTGGAGGCTTTTGTTGTCATGTTTCCAAATCATTGGTCGGATCTGCTCAACAGTACTCATGACGAAAAAAATGCACTGATATACCAATGTATCACACCAAATTAGATGACTAGTGAGACAACATTACAATCAGAGCAATTACCAAAAGCGGGCGAGAGCCTTAATAAATCCAAGAGCATAAACGAATTCTTAAAATGTGATCGTTTCAAAAAGGCATTAAACATGGAGAAAAACAACTGATCATATTAGGAGTTAGATTGTAATCGATGAAGATTTCCTAAACGATCTGAAGAACGAAACACTCACAAGGAGTGCGAGCAATCCACGAGCAAACAAACAAGCCACGACACTACAACATCGTGATGACTGGATAACAACCAAGAATAGCTTAGCACAACGGTGAGTAGGTTTTGGGAGCAAGGACAATTAGGATTTTAGGTGCGATGGAGAATGTTTCATCTGTTTACTGAGTTTGAAATATTAAAGTTGAAAGAAACCTACAAAGAAACTTACATTTACCTAATTCGCAACTCCAACCCAAAACCTCCAAATCTAACTCACCTTTATTTTTTGGAGTAATATAAAACATGTCTTTCTACCATTAAACAAAACCTTTGTAGTTTTTTTTTTTTTTTTTAAGAAAAATACGAATATACTTACATGTAAATTAAATTGTTATTTTTTATGACTAAATTGTTATTTTTATTACATATAAAGTTTAGTGAATCTTGCGTAAAAGAGAAATGATGGGAACACTTTATATTTAATACATTCTCTACTTTATATTTAATACATTCTTTAACATTCACTATTTTATTTAAAATGTGGGTCTCGTATTTTGTTTGGTAAGACATAAATTAAGCTTATGACTTATAACTTATAAGCTCGTATGATTAAAAAAGTTCCGTTTAGTTTAGTTATACAAAAGCAATCAGAAATTATTGAGAGAGAAACAATCATGGAGGAATAATTCCAATAAGAAACTATGAAATTTATTGCGTATACCTTTATAAAATTCCAATCGAGAAGCAAACTGAAGCAACGATGAATTACGGGAAAAATTCTAGGAGTAAAAAATAAGGAACACATGATACTTAATTTTCGAAGAAAATTGAAAGGTACGATCACATAATTAGGAACACAAATTGTTAGCTGAAGATCAGAGAGAATGGACGATAGTGAGAGTGAAGTTCTGTGGTTGCTGGGAGTCGAAGATGGTTTGAATAGAAAAACATGCGTGTGTGACATAGGTTTATGCTATCAGGTTGCTAACTCAGCCTAAACTATGATTAAAATTACAAACAGTCAATATGATAGGATAAACAAGAGGTTTAATTTATCATTTCTTATTGTTGCACCAAGCAAAAGATTTAAATATAATAGGATAATTTTATCATATTCTATCCCTCTATGATGTGCACCAAACGAGCCCTAAATTTTTCAAAAAAAAGTTGTTCAAATAACATATCACATAAATAAACCGACTTCCAAAAAATAATATTTTGAAATTCTTGGTTTATGAAAAAATTGGGTCCTGCGAAGGGACATACTCTCTCAAAGTATGACAAACCAAGCTTCAAATCTTACCTAAAACATATGTATCCTCATTTAACGTTCGACACACATCTCAAATAGAACTAAAAGAACATGTGGAAAAAAATTTGTACAACCTTGAATCGGACCATAAACTTCCAACGAATCAACTAAACCTTTCCAATCCTCAACAATTTCCTCCTCACATAACAATACAGTAAAGTTGGAGGATATATTGATTTGTATATTGTGACTATTGCTCTTCATGTAAATAAAAGCGCAAACTATAAGATACTTCAGCAGTCATAAATTTCACCTAAAACTATTTAGAAGTTTGTGAAACATTTTCGTTTTCATTGCTTAAAATGTGGTCATATTAAAACGTGTTCAGAAAAAATGATACTAGCTTTTTTTATATTTTCATTCTATCCAAAAATGTAAGACATTTGTATATAGCAAAACTTCTAAATAAATTTTTAAAGAAAATTGTCAATCATTTTGAGACTATCCATATAATTGTCACAGCCAGTAAAACTAACCCTAAGTCAGGACTTTAAAAATACTAACAAAAAATAAAAGTGTAAAATTTGGTGGTAACCTCAAATTGATCTACAATCTTGAAGCCTAGTGTTACAACAATATATTTCTGTATTAATCATATAGCTATGCAGGGGTATTAATGCAACCTTCATGTTGATGATGATGCATGTGATCCCTTCCCTTTACGATCCGCGGGTATTTCCTCCACCTTATGACTCACCGCAACTGTTGATAGCTTTTCTTCTACTTTGGGTGCATTGTTGTCTGTCAAAACAGCTTGTGCAACAAGTGGTTTACTTGGGATGCATGGCCTCCAAATCATTTCGTTATCGACATCCTCAAGTGAAATACCCTTTGCAGTTAGATCAGTTCTAATGTTATCACTCCTAGCAAAATCCTTATTAATCTTAGCTTGCCTTCTTTCTTCAATCAATTTTAGCACTTTCTTTTCTGTCAAACCTGCTCTCTTCAACGCCTTATCTTTCAACTGCTGCAGAACCTGATGCACCAACAAAAATTATCATCCTTCCTTTTCGTGATGGCTTTCCGAAAGAATAGGAATATCTAAAGATTAAATGCACGATAGACAAGTTCACTTAAGTAAAATGTGTTACCTCGGCATAGGACAAAGAGGGAAATAATCCAAGTACTTTCAAAACTTCTCTGACTTCTTTCTCAACTTTCAATAGGGATTGTTTGAATTGCAAAGATCTGTTCATGAATTTCAAGGCCTCTAGGAGGGCACCGGTTAGTATTACTTGTGTCTGCAAATCATCATTCATTTCTGTTTGAAACTCCTCTTTCAACTTATTAATACACTTTTCGGCAGCCTTAATTTGATCTTTCTTCTCAGTCTCTTCTTGTAGAAATGACGATAAAGCGTCTCTACAACCTTCAAGAGTCTAACAACCAAATAACAAAATCCTTCTTAAATTCAAAGTACATCATAATAGCTAAAAATAATTTCTTTAGGGATATCAATAAAGCATTTCTGTATCAAAAAAAATAAATAAAGCATTTCAATATTTGCTCACTCAGAAGTTAGTTACATATTAAGGGCCTGTTTGGATTGGTTTATTTGAGCTTGGGAGAACTTATGAAAATAGCTTAAGATAGAACTCATAAGCTTTTTTCAACTTATTTTCATAAATTCTCCAATATAGCTTACGGAAACAACTTATAGAATATACAAAAACAATTGAACATTGTTTTATCTTTTGCTATAAACATAGCTTATGCAAGCTTATACATAAGCCTTTGTGATATAAGATGCAAATTAAGTTGTTTATCCAAACAGGTCCGAAGTCCCTGTCTGGATAAACAGCTTATTTCGTGCGCATAGCTTAAGTGCTTATCATAGTTTCGTGCGTATGATTTATAAGTTGTTTTCATAAGCTATTTTGGAGAACTTATAGAAATAATTTGAAACAACTTATGAACATGTCATAAGTTGTTTTCATAAGTTTTCCCAAGCAATATCCTAAGTGGTTATGCCAGTAGATAAGCTCAAATAAATCAATCCAAACAGACCATTAGGCTTTGTTAGTGTTTGGTAAAAAATAGCGGATAACTTATAAGCTAACTAATAGTGGATAAGCTAGATGATAGCAGATAAACTAACTCTGACTTTTGATGATAATAGAGAATTATTGCTATGTTGCAAAGGACACAGCTTGTAGTCTAGGAAAAGATGATGAATTGTTGGATTTGTTATCTTTGAAGAAACTAATTTTATTTATTGATTGATCTATACTGTTCAATTTATTTATTTATTTACAGGCTTTTGAGTTTAATGACGCATCTAATACGGTCTCTGATATTTTTTTAACATTTCTTGTAGAACTGCATGGGTGCTGTTGTGCTAACCGTTCAAAAGATGAACCTATCAGCTATGAATTTTTACACAAGTAAACTAAGGTGACATTTTCAGAGATGATGCCATCATTGAATTTTTATCGCTTACAAAAAGTACATGTCAAGTTTGATATGAATATAAGGGAAAAAAGTATGTTATATACCTAACTGCTCGTATAAGCCTTATTAATTAATTGTATTTCAACCTTAATGCATTCCAGAAAATATGCGTCTGCTTTTGAGCAGGCATTCCTGAACCGCATATGTGTACAAAAAGAGAACCATTCATTAGTTTCATTATGGAATCCACATATATATCTATATTCTATGTGTAATAGACTTATATATAAGGTACCCTAGCATCACGTGGTTATTTGCACAAATCCTCGACATGTCAATCATTGTTACAATTCTAATTTCAATTTCTAAATTTGTAATGATATGTTAGTTGTTATTTGTGATGATTATACATGAACTTGAAGTAAGAACAATGTGATCGTTAGAGTTATTGCTGTATCTTGATTCTCATAATAAAAATTTAAGGATCTTTGCAGGTCTTGTAACTATTTCTATTTTCTACTTTCATAATTCTCATAATATTTGGTTTTAGCCCACATTATCTATCAAGATATCATCCTAATTTTTTTTTTTTGGTCAAGATATCATCCTAATTACTTTCTAGATTTTTCTGTTATATTACTTTTCCCCTCCCTTTTTATGTTTAGTCTTCGTTTTGTTGACGGATGAAATATTTCTGTTACAGATATATCATATCAGCCACGTCACCTTCTAAAGTTTATCCAATGGTATGTACCCCCCTCCAAAATCACAAGTGTTATGAAATTTTATGCACAAATTAATTTTTCTGTTCTCATATGCAGATGGAGAAGAGTTATGAAATTCTTTGCAGAACATTTAATTATGAAGCTAAAACTATTTTTGAGGTAAACCACTCAGTGCACCATTAGATTGATTATCTATAATAAGATCAATAAATTTCATAAAACCTCTTCTAGGTTTCAAGGTTTTATCCTCACACATTCTGCACTGAATTCCACAAAACATATTCCCTTTTGAGCTATTTGTGTAGATCATCTAGGCTACATTACATTATACAACCAAAACCATGATATTTTGGATGTATTAAGTTTAAAAATGAACCAGTTAATTTTGAATCTCAATTCATTTATAACTGTTGGATCATCCACAATCTTGTTGACCCTCCTTATCAATACTTAAGGATCTTCTCCTTGAAAAATCTACTATCTTTCTTATATTTGAATTACCGCAATTTCTCTCTGATGACTATATTTCCAGTTATATCTTGTCCAATGTGAACATGATGATGGGTCAGTGATTATTGTCATTTCGTCTATCTATCAAAAACTATATTAAACATAATTGACATCTTTTTCGTGGTCCATGTCACAAATTTTGGCAATAAAGAAAAGTCTGAATGGGTCAGTGTTTCTCGTGCTCCATGTCACAAATTTTGGCATCTTTTTCCTAACTGCGCCGGGTTTAACATAATTGACACGGTTAACTTAGTGGTACTACTTTTTGAAGGTTCACAACTATATTAAATTAATTATGCTATACGTCATCAGAACTTTCCCTTTCTTTTCTAAAAAAGGTAGTATTTTTTTATGACGATAAATTTAGAAAATCATTCAAACAACCTTGAGGTTGATATCTCGCTTGAGTATAAAAACGTAACTCATATTAAACAAGTAGTTTCGCTCCTTTCCTCCCTCGAGCTCATGAAACTTGGGAAGAAAATAGTTGATCAAATTTTAAAGATTAGAGTTTTGAACAACTTGTTTAACATAAGCTTAAATGTTGTAACAAATCAACATACAAAAATAAACAAAATGAAGCTCCATACCATCAAGATACATTTTGGTTACTTCTAACCATAGAAAAACAAAAGGAAAATTTGTGTTTCAAATATCATCAAATGGCATTTTAATTGAGTCTCACATCGGCTTTAACTTGTGCTTCCAACACAAGTAGTTTCATGTAGTTGTTAATCTCAGCCATTTGTGATCGGATGATTCAGATTACAGATTCATTAATTCGGTTTTCAACCATCTAAGCCATAGATTTAAATTGGATGGACTAGATTGGTAACTGTGTAATGCAGTTACTACTGGGAATCCATTTCCATGTCAACTCCATCCAAAACACTATGGCTAAGAATTATCCCACATCATGTACAACCAAAGATTCCAATGACTTCCCTTTCCATCACAAATCAAAACAAAGAAACCAAAAGCCTAACATTACATCATATAGTGTTGTTCTAAAATTACATCCTTGACCATGGTAAACAATTTGGAGAGGGAAGGGAAAAGACAAGAATAACCCACAAAATAAAAACTTAATTCATGATGCAGGAATGTGAAAGTGCACAACTCTTTCCATATCATCTTTAACATTTTGATAATGAAAAGCAGCATGGATGCAAAGGTGGTGCCTTTCCCTTTCAATGATTAACCTAATTAACTTAGGGTAATATTGACATTATCACCAAGTGTGAAAAAATCGAAGAATACTTCAAGATGATATCGGTTCGTAAGGGTATGATAACCAGGGGTGCTTTAGAGCTTTAGATGCAGAAGGTCGCTTCATCGGGTTAACCTCGAGCAAATGAGAAACAAAGTCAATGAATAATTTTTGGAATCAGGTAAACATACAATCGTATGATAATATGGGCATATTTGGATTGGGTTATTTGAGGTTATCTATTAACGTCCAAATAATATGGGCACTTATGAGATTGTTTGAGAGAGATTATGGAAACAACTTATGACTTTTATCTTTTATTATAGAAAATAACTTGTATATAAGCACTTATATGATAGGTGTTTATACTATAAATTCGATGAAGTTGTTCATCCAAACATGACCAGTATACACGAACGAAAATAGTCAATTTTAGAAATTTTGGGGAGCTATCTCTTGTTTTGCTTTTTGAAGACAATGCAAATGAAAAGATATCGAGGTTTTTAAGATTGATCCCAATTACCCTAGCAAATAATGTTTCCGGGGAATCATTTTGAAATAAGATCTTCAATACAACAAACATAGTTGAATATCAATAAGGAAAGAAAATTAATGTGTGTATTTAACACAGAAAAACCAAATAAAGCACTGTACTATAACAAATACAGATTCGATATCCGCTTTCACAGTTTCACCCAAAGAAGAATAAGAGCAATGATATATGTACAATCATTTGTGACAACTTTGATGACAACTTTCATTTTCTCTCTTCTCATTGGTCCAAAACAATAGAGAGAGAAAAAGAAAGAGAGAGAAGAATATAATGTGAGTATGAGAGAGAAAGTTGTCAAAAAGTTGTAATAAAGTGGTTGTACAAATATCATTTCTCGAAGAATAATAACCCTACAGCTGCAAAGAGTATACAACTAAAAAGAAATTTACTGTGCCTGATATGTCACAAATCATTTTCAAGTCTACAAGATACTTTGTCAAGTTATTTAAGGCAGCGTTTGACACACAGAAAGAATAGATTAAGACAACATGTTCTGTTCTACTTTAAATATAGTTCCACAACAGCTACAAAGAAACTAACTAGTGTTGTCAATCGTGGACAGCAGAAAACTGTGGTTTGTTCAAATTCTGGTACACAACAGTTCTATAGCGCCACTACTGCGATAATGCAGAACAATGGTGATTTCGTTCAAATTCCACTACGCTATAGCCGCTATTTAACACCACCAAAATCATTTTCACATGTAAAATACACTTCATCAGTTTATTTAAGTGGAACAAAAATGGAATGAAATGGGACAGCTTGTTTTTGGTTCAACAATTTTTATTTTATATCATTTTCTGTTCTACTTTTTACATGTTTACCAAATACTTCCCAAGAGTGATACAACAAAAGTTGGCATCTAAACAATTACATAACCAGGGGAGAAAATCACATTTCAAGGATCAAGTAGTGAATTTCAGGCTAAAATAGACCTTGTGTATTAGAGAGGAAAACTAGAGCCATTTTGTGTACCATTTGACATGAATCTTAACATGCTTAAGTTTGAAAATATTTGAGCAAGGGACCAGATATCAATCTTCTTGTCGTATGAAAGCCCGAGAATACTCGGGAGCACGATAGGACCTGGACTAAACATATGAGCAAAGATGATCGGTCTCAAACAACTACTTCCAAGATCAATGACCTTCACCTCACATCGGCTGTAGCTTTTAACCAAAATATTCTCCGGTTTCAAGTCACAATGTATTAGTCCAAGGTTATGTAAATACTGAAGTGCTTCCAAACATTGAATTGACTGCAAAATCAAGACAAAGTTTGTAATGTGACAGTAGTAGAATCTATCTATTTATACCTATATATGAAATGAATACCAAGTTTGTTGTAGCTTTTTTTTTCCAATTTTACCCTTCATTTAAGCTCTTTTGTTTACAATTTTACCCTTCAAATTTGATCTTAATCCTTAATTAATTTGAAATCAAATCTAATAAAATCAATCTAAAAATCAAATCTAAACTAACCTTAATTGACTCTTGAATTAAAAATATCGTAATTAAAATAAAAATAACAATACTAAATAATAAAATTTCATCCAAAGCCTCAAGCTTAACATTCGTGGAGGCCAACTATTAGAGAAGAAAAGCGGACAGACTGCCATGTCAATGTCCATTGCATGCTAGTTGTAGATGATATGAAAACTAACATCAGAATGTGAGCAGAACTCCACAAACCTGCAGCCTTGGCATTGTGAAGTAAACTTCCCCTCCTGATTCTCTGTTAAATTTATGAAACTCTGGCTTTGAGTAGTTCACACACTATTAACAAATGTTCCTGCAGTGAAACAATGTAAATGAATGAAAAGTGGTAAAGTCCGATGATTAAGTTGATAGATGATTAAGTTGGCTGTAGGCTAAATTAACACAAAACAAATGTAGTATTGTGGCAGTTGCAGCACATATTAGTATATGGTGCACAAGGGACTTATGTCTTGCACCAAGCAGTATAATTTTTACCAACAGTATTAATATAGAATTAAATGAAATATGATGAGATTTATTGATCCAATGGTGGAAAATAAGCTTGTGCATGAAGCAATACAATCATTTGTGTTGAAATTGACTTCAAATTTCTGACTCTGTAAAGGCCAAAATCGTGGTGCGATATAGTACTGGTGTGACACGATTCTGGATAAGGCCGTTGTACCTTGTGTTGAAGTAGAGCTTGAAGAGAGAGAAACTTGGATTACAAAGGAGGTAACTTTAGGGTTGAGTGTCTTTGTAGTGAGATTCTCTTGGGTTGGGAAACATTGTAAACACCTTGGGTAGTGAGATTTCACCATTGGAAGGATCAAAAAGCTTCCTTTTGTGTTTTCTCTTAGGATTCATTGAGAGTGTAGGTGACATGAAAATGGGTAGAAATTAGGTCTTGTTCTTTTGTGAGCTTTTAAGCTAATCTCTTGTAACTCATTTGTATCACTTTCATCTTAGTGGATTGGAGGGCTGCTCTCTCCCCCAGAGTAGGTCATATTGGACCGAACTGGGTTACCATCTTGGTGTGTTTGTTCCTTTCTTTCATTGCTTATCTTTATTGCTTTGATTATGCTTGTGGTGTTGCTCTACACTTAGATTTAGGTCTATTTTTATTGTTGTTGCTTGGAGACACTTTATCCATTGATTATCACTTCCTTTGCTCCACACATCTTTGTTATTCATTGGTGTGATTTTGTCCGAATTCAAACAATTGGGGCCCACCGTGGGGCATAGGCGTAAATTGGTAAAGTTGGTATCATGGGTTCAAAGTGGGACATCGAGAAGTTCACCGGAAGTAATGATTTCGGATTGTGGAAGGTTAAGATGCAAGCGGTTTTGACACAACAAAAGTGTGTAGAAACATTGAAGGGTGAAGCGGCGATGCTGGCCAGTTTGACACAAGCGGAGAAGCGTGAGATGATAAACAAGGCTAAGAATGCCATTTTTTTATGTCTCGGAGATAAGGTTTTAAGGGATGTCGCGATGGAAGTTACCACGACGTCGATTTGGGCTAAGTTGGAGTCATTGTACATGACGAAATCGTTGGCTCATAGGCAACTCTTGAAACAACAACTCTATTCATTCAAGATGGTGGAGTCTAAATCAATCTCAGAGCAATTGACGGAATTTAATAAAATTCTTGATGATTTAGCCAACATTGAAGTTAACATGTAAGATGAGGATAAGACTTTGTTGCTACTTTGTTCATTACCAAAGTCTTTTGAACATTTCAAGGAGGGCACCACTACTTTGGAGGAGGTCCAATCGACTTTGAGAACCAAAGAATTGACCAGGTTCAAGGACTTGAAGGTTGATGAAGGTGGTGAAGGCTTGAATGTTGCAAGGGGAATGAGTGAGCATAGAGGAAAAGGCAAGGGGAAGTCGAGGTCCAAGTCTAGGTCCAAGGGCTTTGACAAATCAAAGTATAAATGCTTTCTTTGTCATAAGCAAGGTCACTTCAAGAAGGATTTCCCGGATAAAAGGGGGCAATGGTAGTTCTTCCGTTCAAGTTGCGGTGGCGTCCGATGAAGATAGTTATGAGAGTGCGGGTGCACTAGTGGTCACAAGTTGGGTTTTGGACTCGGGATGCTCTTACCACATGTGTCCTAGGAAGGAATATTTTGAGACTTTGGCTCTAAAAGAAGGAGGAGTTGTTCGACTCGGAAATAACAAAATGTGCAAAGTCCAAGGCATGAGCACCATTCGTCTAAAGATGTTTGATGGCCGTGAATTCCGTTTAAAGGGTGTGAGGTTTGTTCCCCAACTTAAGCGAAATTTAATTTCCCTAAGCATGTTTGATAGTCTACGATATTGCACTAGAATTAAGCATGTGGTTTGTAAAATTTCGCATGGTGCATTGATTACGGTTAAAGGGTCTAAAATGAATGGTTTATACATTTTAGATTGTTCCATAGTAATTGGTAATGCATCAGTAGCTAGTGTTGTACCTCATAATAATTCTGAATTGTGGCATCTGAGATTGGGGCATGTTAGTGAAAGAGGTTTAGTTGAACTAGTTAAACAAGGTTTGCTAAGAAAAAATAAATTGGACAAGCTAGAATTTTGTGAGCATTGCGTACTAGGCAAGCAACATAGAGTAAAGTTTGGTAGTGGTATGCATCATTCTAGTAGGCTTTTTGAGTATGTGTATTCGCACCTTTAGGGTCCTTCCAAGACACTTACTCATGGAGGGGGTTCCTATTTTCTTTCCATTATTGATGATTATTCTAGGAGAGTGTGGGTCTTTGTTTTGAAAAACAAAAGTGACACATTTGAAAAGTTTAAGGAATGGCACACTCTCATAGAAAATCAAATGGGAACTAAACTTAAAGGGTTAAGAATTGACAATGGCCTGGAGTTTATTTCAGAGCAATTTAATGAGTTTTGCAGGTTGAAAGGAATCAAGAGGCATATGACCGTACCAAGAACACCGCAACGAAATGGTTTTGCTAAACACATGAATATGACCCTTTTGGAGCGGGTGAGGTGTATGCTTCTAGGAGCTGGGTTACCTAAGAGTTTCTGGGGTGAAGCAGTGACAATTGTTGCTTATTTGATCAATAGATGTCCATCAACGAGAATAGACTTCAAGACAACCGTTGCTTATTTGACGCGATTTAGTACTGGCGTCACACGATTTCTGGATAAGGCCGTTGTACCTTGTGTCGTACGCTTAAAATCGTGGCGCAATTTTTCACTGGCGTGGCGCAATTTCGTTTGTCTCTGTGTACTATATAAGTGTTTCTATGCAGATTTTGAAGTAGAGTTTGAAGAGAGAGAAAATTGGATTACAAATGAGGTAACTTTAGGGTTGAGTGTCTTTGTAGTGAGATTCTCTTGGGTTGGGAAACATTGTAAACACCTTGGGTAGTGAGATTTCACCATTGGAAGGATAAAAAAGCTTCCTTTTGTGTTTTTCTCTTAGGATTCACTGAGAGTGTGGGTGACATGAAAATTAGAAATTAGGTCTTGTTCTTTTGTGAGCTTTTAAGCTAATCTCTCGTAACTCATTTGTATCACTTTCATCTTAGTGGATTGGAGGGCTGCTCTCTCCTCCAGAGTAGGTCATATTGGACCGAACTGGGTTACCATGGTGTGTTTGTTCCTTTCTTTCATTGCTTATCTATATTGCTTTGATTATGCTTGTGGTGTTGCTCTACACTTAGATTTATGTCTTTTTTTGTTGTTGTTGCTTGGAGTCACTTTATCCATTGATTATCATTTCCTTTGCTCCACACATCTTTGTTATTCATTGATGTGATTTTGTCCAAATTCACTGGATAATCAACAGATTCACTCAATCCATCACCAAATCTACACAGAAAGAATTAACAGAGTAAATAGGACAAATCTCCCATTTTAGTCAAGTCTACGTGATGATTATAGCCATATACACAATGAAAATTTTACCATTCTAAACTTAAGACGGACTGACAAGAAGTAGGCCAACAAGATGAAAGGAGATTCAGGTGCTAAAGGGATCTAGATCTCCTAACTTTTACGCACGAAAGGCACCTGCCTTTCAGTCAATGTAGACCGTCAGATGAATCGTTTGGACCTAGTAATGCCACATGTCCAACTCTTCACTATTTTTTAATGCCTAATACTTGGCAGGAAAAGTTCAAACCCAGACACAGCATTGCACAAAGAGTTTGTCCAGTCGTGTCCCTGCCTTGAGGAAGCCAGCGAAAAATAATCCCCAAGAAAAGAGGGAACTTAAGGATACGATACTTGTCTCTAGCAAGCCCACATGCCGACATGATGATGACGGTGAGCAAAACCACAAGACCTTAATAGGGTCATATGGAGGCATGTTTATAAAAGCTAGCCTTCATTACAGGGGAAAATATCTACTTTTCATTATATTGATAAATGATTATTTGAAATGAATAACACTTACTAGTGGAAGCTTATGCTTTTAACAATAATCAAGTGATTACTATTTTTCAGTAAAAGATAAATCATTCGGGAGAATCCGAGTTCGTATTTTGACATGAAAATTCTCTCGTAAAACATTTCTTGGATACAAGTAACTAATTCATTACTTGATCTCTAGTCATCTAATTCATAACTAACTATAGATAACTTGAGATACAAGAAACCTTAAGTAATTTCTGTGAAGGAATGTGAATGTCTTAAAGAAGAAGAAAAAAGGAAAAAGTTTGAATGGAGAGATTATAGTAAGGGATATTTGGTTCAGATATCAAAATATATACTTTTGCTTAGGTTTTTATTTTGGAATATCTATTACACCAAAGCATCATAAGTAGGGGATCCGTACTGTCATCATTTCATGCACATGGCAGTAGGCATGTCACAAATATTAACTTAACCAATCAGATGGGGAAACCAATCAAGCTTGTATTGATATCAAAATCTAAAGATTTATCAAACATTGTTGCATCATCATTATAATCTAAAAATCAACAATCATTGAACACATTCAAATACATTATCTAAGGATGGCCTCCGGACTTTACAAGTACTTCTACAAGCTAATGAAAACATCAAATTCAAACAATATATCTGCACAAACATCCTCCATAAAATTACTCACTACAGTTCTGTAGAACAAAAGTCACAACTTTTGCAAAAGAATGTGAACAATTTTGGTTCTCAGATTCAGTTCTTTATCCCGCATTACTTCTTGTACATCAGAAAGATATTTTACCGAAAGGACAATTTAGCTGGATAAACCCCTCCAATCATTGTCGGTTTGACCTGGTATGCACATTTACATAAATAAATCAAATAATAATAACTTACAATATAGCAACAAAAAAGTGGAAACGTTTTATGAAAAATTTAGTGTAGAACTACTGATCCCATTCAGCAAAAAAAACAAAAAAAAATATAGTTTCATCCTTTATAGCTTAGAAACCATGGAGAGATATCTCTACTGTCCTTTCTACTTCTACCAAATATCTGTCAGAAGTTAGAACACCTAGTAATTTGTGATTGTCTTTTCCACAATTTTTGGGAGAGCGAACAATTTTTGAGCATTAGAGAAGTAATCTAAAACACAAATACTCACCAGGGGCCAGGCATGGATGGCTCGAATGGAGATACGTTGAGATGCAGAATGATCATGAGCAATGTTCAAGTCATACCCAATGTAGCAACGAAACAGTACAACTGAGCTGTAAAGCATATCATTACCCAATGCCCTTTCGAACATGCCACAGATTCTGTAGTGTGAGCCATCTCTTGTAGAATGAGTACTTTTTTTTATAGTTAGACAAAAGTTGCATAAATTACCTACAAGGCATTCTGAAAAGAAAATGCGTCACAGAAACAACGTTCTTTACTTTTGTTCATACATATAGATGTTTATATCATAAATTACTTTTGAGTTATAAAACAAAGTTCTTTACTTCATCAGTAACATTCCCTTCAAAGGTGCGCCACTTCAAATTGCTAGATCAAGAACAAAATTTTATGTGGTTTTTTTTTATACTAGAAGTTCATACATATAGATGTTTCCACCACAGATGCCATGTTTTTGCAATTTTTAACTTGATGTAAACTATGATGTAAGATGAAATTTCTGTCTAACTTGACCTGTTGGACAAAAGCTACACATTGACATTAACGGTCTTCATACTCCTATGAAATGACAAGTCGTGTATATATATACAGGTTCATATACATTAAGATACAATAGATAAATGTCACTTTCTAGCAGAAACCCCTCTGAAAAGTGACTAAACAAGTTCCAATCTGAATCATAATGAACGATATACCTACTAATCCTAGTAAATTTAAATTCTTCAACTAAATGTAGAAGCCCCTGTGAGAAGTGATTAAAGAAATGTGATAGTACATTTAACTTTATGAAATGTGATAGTAACATTAAGATACAACAGTACATTTAACTTCATCATCAACTAAATGTAGAAGCCCCTGTGAGAAGTGATTAAAGAAATTCCAATCTGAATCATAACTAATGAGATTAATACATGTTCATGAAACATGTATACTTACTAATATTAAATTTAAGCACATCAACTAAATGTAGAGCAATATTTAAAAACTTCTTCATTAACCTTAATATATTACTATGTTTAAGCTATACTATTTAACTGAAAAGATCCATTCGATCCAGACATAGCAAAAGAAATAAATAAATAGTTGGTGAGCTTGAAACAATTAATTAGTTTATAATAATGATAATGATGTACCTGGAGCAAGGAATCTAGCAACGGAGTTCCTATTCTTTTGTTTCAGTAAGCACCAAGTTCTGCATGCCTGACACCAAAGCTAGATGTTGTTGCTGCAAGATTTCTGTCTCCGAAACTCCCACTTCCACTAACCTTAACTTTTTCTGCGGTGTTGCTTGAAATTGTAATAACGAAAAATAGCGATATTTGTCTGATATTTTTCTTTTAATATAAGGATCGGTGAATGTCACATTCTCCTCCATGTAGCTTTTGTCCTTCAACACGTGGATTCCCATTTGTGCACTTCTTAATATTTCAATCTTCTCCTTCGTCAAAAATAAATCAATTTGTCAAAAATAATGAAATAATAAATCAAATAGTAGTGCAAGAAAAAACAACAAACCTGACTCAATAACATTTTTCTACTTGAGGAACTTAATGATTTGCAATTTATTGCAGACAAGTAATGAAGATTGGGTGGAATCCCTCTAATTTCCACAAGATAATAGCAGGCATCCAATTGGAGGTTCCTCATTAGGTGACATTCATTAAGGCATTCAGGAAGAATTTTGAAATTGTTCTCCGATAAGTCTAGATGTTTCACATTAACAACCCACTTGAGAAGTATTGGGAGGCATTCGTCCGAGAGATAGCAACCTTTAAGACGAAGCTCTGTCACATTTGAAAACACTATTGAATACATTTTACCATTATGTTTTGGGAACCTGAGCATTCCACATTCCCATGGCAATAAGCGACGAAGTTCACTGAGATTTTTAAATGGAAATTCTCCTATTGAAGTATCATTTAACTCAATCTCTTTCATATTTTTCATCTTGCATAATAATTCTTGGAAACTCTTGAGACTCCTACAGTGAGAGAGTTCCAATTCCTTAAGAGATGCCAACCATAAGGGTGGAAAACTCTCCAGCTTGCTGCAACAGACTGCACTTACGAATTCAAGTTTATTTTGTTGCCCAATTGAATCGTCAATTGTAATTAAATTTCTACAAAATTTAAATGAAAACTTTTCTAAATTTGAAAGGCCTGAGACATCGGGTATATGTGTTAAATGTTCACAATAGTCGAATGTCAATACTTTCATATTCTGGAACTTCTGCATAAACATAAGTAACAAATAATAAATAAATTAAAAATCAATGACTATACCCTCATAATGATTGATTTCTTTTGTTGATGTAAACAAAATCATTGAGTTTATAAATATATACAATTAGAAAATGAAATCATTTCACTTGCCTTGTTCAAAATACTTGCTGACAGAGACTCCGATAAACATCCTTTCCATTTCAATACTATCAAACTGCTTGGAAGATACTTGAGACCATTGGAAAAACGGCCATTTTCAATGACAAGTGTTTTGAGTTTTGTCATCTTCTTCAATGGCATTGTCGAGTGATGGTTTGATTTCATCCCCTCTTTGAAGTTCACGATCATCAATGAAGGTGTGGATTCCCTTGTCAGTAAGAGCCTTGTAGAGATTGCTGATGAAACCGTACCGAGTGTCACTTCCTCTGAAACTGAGGAACACTTGGTATTAGAACCCATAGGAAATTGAAGTGGAAGAGGAAGGTGATTGCATGGCCATGAGAATTGAGAGAAATTGGATGAAGAAAGAATTTGAGAATGCTGATTGAGCAAGTTTTTGTGTTTAAGGTGAAAATTTATGACAAAAATGATATGTGAAACTTCTTGGCTACTTCCTATAGATAAAGAGATTCCACATTTGAAAACACTTAATTTTACATTGTAATAACTATATTATATTTTTCATGGTTAATTTTAAAATTATAAATGTTGGAAAAAGAAAGGCAGCATCAAACAGCTTAATAAACTAATGCATCAAATGAGCTTAAAAACAAAAAGTTAGATAATGTTTTTCAAAAAAAAATAATCAGGAAATTTATCTTCAGATTTTTCGTTTGAAATAAAAAACATTTTTAATTTAAAAAATCTTGACATTAATTTTCAGAATTAAAAAAAACAAAAATTAGGAAATAAAAATTTAATTTTAGAAAATATATTTCAGATTTTTTTTTGAACTTATAAAGTTTTTAATTTTTTTTTAAAATTAAAAACAATTTAAACTATTGAAATTTTTTTAAAAAATAAAAATCTGAAAAAATAAGAAAATATATTGGGTTAAATATGCTTTTGGTCCCTATAAAATTGGGTACTTCTAAGTTTATTCCTTAAATAATTTTAATAAATTTTTTATTCCCTACAAAAAAAAAGACATATAATTTTAGTCCCTGCTAAAACTATATTTGTTTAATTATACTTAAATTTTTGTGCAATTTTTTTGACACAAGTTTATAACACTAGGAAATGTTCATTTACTAAAATTTAGAATTTTTTAACATGAAATGAATTAAATATGAATTTTTTAAACCGATAAAAGTAACATAAACATGGAAGTAAAAATCAAATTTTGCTATAATTTTTTGCGGATGAACTTTTAGTTATGTTCTTAACACGTCTGCAAAAGAATGCTCGAAAACTTAAAAGTTTAAGCATAATTAAACAAATTTGAATTGAGTAGGGACTAATACTGAGTGCAATTTTTTTTATAGGGACTAAAAATACCATTAAAATTAAGTAAGGACTAAACTTAAAAGATCCCAATATAATAGGGACCCAAAACATATTTAACCCGAATATATTTCCAAAAAGTATATAATCTGAATTTTTTTGCAAAAAAGAAAATTTCAAAAACTATATAATATGAGATTTTTTCGAAAATTAGAATTATTTTTTTTTAAATTGTTTTTTATTTTTTAATTAATTGAAATGACACATCAGCAACATGTATCAAAAGTTGCAACAGCCACGTCGACTCAAACTACCACATAATTCCTCAAACGAATTGAAAAAACAAAATCTTTTGCAAAGACATATTTCAATTTTATTTTTTTTACCGGGACCAGAAGCCAAATGCATAACTTGAAACTCTAGGACCTAAAAATGAATTGAGAGTTTAACTTTAAGTGATATTTTATTTAGACCTCAAAAGTATTTTTGATATTTAATTTTATCTACTAAAGTTACATTTCCTGCCATTATTCTTAGTCAAAACTAGAATCTAATAAATGTTGTAGTTTATACACCGTAACTTGATGTCTATATACCGTAACTTGATTCACCTTTTGTACATCGTCATTAAGTTTTAAGATATATAATTAGTGTTATGACCCAATTAAAAATGGATAAAACTAAACAATGCAAAAAATATAAATTATTAAAGAAGGGGGTTGTATGAAGTGGGGAGGTATTGTGATTAACTAAACAATGTAAATGTATAAACATAACATAACATTCTAAAACCAAGCATTTAGCTCGTTGTAAACTTCGTGTGTGCTTATAAGTCAATGGAATTTTTGTCTATTATGTATCATGGTTATATTGCAATCCTGTCTTTGACACCTTTTCTTAGGTCTTCTCCTTTCTTGGGATAGATCCGGATTTTCTTTTCATAAGTTTTACACATTGTGACTCTGTTGTATTGCCTCTCTTGTCTTTTATATTTCAATGCTTTGATAAAAAAATAATATTGCAATCCTGTTAAATTTCACCATAAAAGTTAAAATTTATGTACTATCATTTCGACATTTTAACCATTAAAACGAAGAAAAAGAGTTGTAAACGTGCAAAAATATCCTCCCTATGAAGCACCAACACAAACACAGACATCGGACTCGACATTGACACTGAGTCGTCTACATTGGTGGTAATATGAGATAATAATATATTTTAATGTAATCACAATAGTAGGTATTATGTCGGCCTCAGACACGTATCCGACGTGAAAAGATGTTAGACGCCGAACATGCCTTTGATGAGAAGTGTATGCGCTACAAAGCATCCTTCAACTAGAAACAATGAGTTTGTAATTGACTATATAATGAATTAATGAAAATGATGTAAAGTGTAAAGTGTAAAGTGTAAACAGCAAAGCAGAAACCTGCAATTTTGAAATTGAGAGAACAACAACAAGATGGTTATGCTTATGATGCACCTAGTCCAAGGAATGTACCCG
>Ga0315915_1003613_pt1 | contig 19598 bp, 9 predicted proteins | sample MpolbnodulesMG_FD_207738 | JGI IMG/M metagenome (GOLD analysis project Ga0315915, IMG submission 207738) | Medicago polymorpha root nodule microbial communities from Los Angeles, California, United States - branched nodules | ecosystem: Host-associated > Plants > Roots > Nodule | place: USA... | reverse complement strand
CATCTTTAAAATGTGAATAGACTATTGACCGAAAACAACATGAGTCAATTAATCGATCAAATCCCAGAGAAATACGTCCTCAAGGACATGAGTCAATTAATCGATCAAATCCCAGAGAAATACGTCCTCAAGGACAAACCTAACTTAAAAAATTTGAGCACACTCACACAAATGTTTTTTTTTTTTAATAATGTTGAATGATGTGACAGTTTTTTTTTTCATTGTTGTGTGTGTCCGAATAATTTATTTGTAATCGCGTCTATATAAGACTAACTCTTAATCATTTGTTTGTTTTCCGATGGAATTTCATTCAACTAAGACTATTCAAATAAAAGTAGAAAAATGTTTGTTTTGTTAGACACCCAGGAGATGTGTTAATTTGCAGGTCAACCACAAAGTGCAACTCAGTGAGATAATTTCCTTTTTTAGTTGTTATATGATTTCTTTCCATTTATTATTAATATATTATGAGTCGTTAGATCAATCATTTACAACAGTTGAGATTTAGTGTAAGTCTTTTAGATTTACGCCTAGTGTCAACGGATCCTGACTCATATATATATATATATATATAGAAAGAAAGAGAGAGAGAGAGAGAGACTGATGTGATATATATGGTAAATTAATAATGTGATAGAAAGAGTGAAATAAAAAAAAGACGTTGAATGAGTGTGATAAAAAAACAAATTAGGTGTCTAAATATCATTGGTGACAAAATTATCCTAATTAACCCAAGTTCGTAAGTATAAGAATGTCATGACAATAGTGATTTTCGTTGAACTCCCTTTGCTCTTGTGAAAGCCAGAAACGATGAAAAATTCACTTAATATGAAGTGATTAGAGAGTAATAACAAAATACAACTCATTAATATCTATAGAATCGACACTTTTGATCAAAGAGTATAAGATGTCCAACATATATGATTATATTCAATTGATTCACTTTCTCAAATTATTACTAATGTTAACGTATTATTACTTCATAAGATATAATTATAACACACACAAAGGGGAGAGAAGGAATAATATTATATAAAAAAAAAAGTATTGAATGTGTCTGTTGAGATATGTCCTTAACAACACCTCTGTTGCAACAAAAGAAGACTAGGAATTAGATTAATATTTTAGAGCATGTGACATACATTATCTTAATAGAAATCAAATACTAGTTCACTTTCTTTAAAAAAATAGAGAGGATCTATGCTCATTTTTAGGCGAGTCTTACTTATACATTTCACCCGGCTTAAAAACTTAAATTCCTAATAAACACCTCATACCTCTAACTTAGTACCTTTGTAAAATTTATTAAATGAAGAGCACAAATGACTCAAGATTCTTACATATTATCAATTATTAAATAATTATTTGCCATATCATGAGTCAATCTATTTGCCAAATGACAATGATGATGTGTCAATCTATTTGCCATATCATGAGGTAACACATCATTTATACCACTCATATAGTAGAAGAAAGTGAGGGTGAGAATACCTTTGTTTTGGGGACAAAAGCGATATATATGAAAGATTATATTAATTGAAACCTTTCAACAATAATTGTTTGTGAAATGTTTCTTAGAAGCAAAATTTATACAATTGGATACTCTCCTATATCTTCTCTCTCTATTGATTACAATCCAATGGAAGGAAACCAACAAAGGGAATGAAAGGGAAAGAATCATGAACGAATTAATTAACATGAACAAAAATAGTAATGAACAAAACTCAACAAAATAGGAAACTAGAAAAAGTCTTGAGAAGAAGAAGTCAAGCTAAGAAGTTGGTCCAAATATTCAGAACCCAAATCTTCCAACACCAACACATTTTGTGAAACAATGTTATTCTCCATTTCCCTTTCTACCCTTTTGGTCTTTTTGCAATTACTTGCTTTAGACTTTCTTTTCAAAGTGTGTTTCCTCTTGAGTGCCAAAACAGGAGAAGTACCATCTTTTTCCCAAGACTTGTTAATTACCATATCTTTCAATGATTCTCTCACAACATGTTCAGGAAAATTCAACACTGCCATTGAACCTCTTGTTGATAAAGCTGCTTGATCATAAGCTAAAGCTGCTGCTTCAGCTGTATCAAATGTACCAATCCAAACTCTAACACCATTTCTAGTTGAGTCTCTTATTTCGGCCGCGAATTTTCCCCAAGGTCTTCTCCTAACTCCTCTATATGGCCTCTTAGGTGATGATGATTGTACCAATGGAGTTGAATTGGATGAAACTTCTTGTGATTCCGTGCTGACTTGAGAGTTTGAAGTGTTCGAGTTGGAATCAGAGGTTGATGATTCTTTGAATGTTAGTGTGTTTTGGTCAGTGAAATTCGTGGAAAAGGTGTTATTGTTAATGTTGTTGTCTTCATTGAAGAAAAAGAAATCGTCCAATGAAAAGGATTCTAAAAAAGAAGATGAATTTTCAAATGAAGTGTCAAGGTTTTGGTATTGGAATTGGAAGAATGAAGAATCAAAATCCATGTCTTGTGGGACTAAAAAAGTGGACATAATATTTTAAGTGTTATGTTTTTCTTTTCTTAACTACTTTATGATTTGGGGTGCTTGGCTCCTTTATATACTCATTGAAAAAAGGAAACAAAACAACCAAATAGATAAAGAAAAAATGATTAAATTAGTTATAATAAAGTGATGTTGAAAGATTCTAGTCAAGGGGGGATGTGTTTGGATATCTATTTTGTTTATTAGTATTGAATTACACTTATTAGAAAGGGTGAAAAAAATTGGGCACGTGAGTCAAAGAAACATTATAGAAACGTGGGCAACTCAGCTATTAGAAGGTTCGAAATCAAAGGGTTGGCCATTACTCCAATGCTACTTCCTCCATTCAATCTTGTGAAATGATAATTTGAAATTTAATTTTTGATGTCAAATGCAATGTTCTTTGATATTTTTTGTATTTTTAAGAGATATTGTATATATTTACCGATAAATCATTCCACAGTGCTCATTCTTAAGGATGATTGTTAGACGGTTTCTACAATTCTATATTTTATATGATTTGATTAAATCTATATTTAATTTTTTTTTATGAAAGAAAACGTCATTTTTAATTATAAATATGTTTTACACCGTTAACGCATAAAAGTTAATGTCATTTTAAAAAAAAAAATGATATTTTGTGTCTAAGAGCATAAATTAAAAAATTAAATATGGAAGTTTTTTTTTTTTCAAATTATGTATTCAATATCCTAAAAATCTATTTTAAAACTTGTGCCCTTAACATTATCGTTAAATTAAATAACCATTATATTATATTTGAGTTATTCATATTTTCCTACACCCATTTAACACATTATTTTATGGTTATATCTCTCTTTTGTATAACATCATTCTTTCTTATCTCTTTTTATATTAAGATGTATATTGATCTATCTGGTGAGGAACTGATGGAGACAACGGTGGTGGAAAGTGCTTCGGTACAGTGGTGATGAGTCTTCGCGGTGGGACGAAAGGTGCATGCAACATGTTAGCACTCCAACGCTCAAGTCAGTATGAGAAATGAGATGGAATGTGTGAAAAGTGTGGGAAGAGTGAATCATACATTGGGAGGGAAGCTAAGCAGCCCTTATATATATGTGTGTGAGAATAATCGTCCTCGTGAGATGCAGCGCATCATCGAAAGGCCATCGGAGGACACGTGTACGGTGTCTGATTCGCGGAGGCGTGCTTTAGTGAGGTTACATGCATCATTGTTGGTATGCTCCCTTAGGCGATGCACCCTGATCTGGTGGACGTTTTGATCCACGTGTCAACATTGGATTGATCTTCTGATCGGTCCAGAACAATATATGAATTAGCTTATATGTAATAATAGAATTGATCAATATCACGTGACATTCATATTTTAATTGTATATAAGTAGAGTCGAGACGTACACCCATCCCAAACTATTTCCTAAACTAAATCGCATAATCAAGACACTATTGTGTCTGCGGGTCACTATCAAAAAGTCGCTCACAAGTTTTGTCTTGCCCGTTCTCTCTTAACACTAGAGTGAGTGAGTGTTGGGTAGTGATTTGGCACTTTCAACCACTTGATAAACCCAATAACATTGTGTTATTTATTTAGTTTCTGTCAAAAAAACAAAATATTGTTATTTAGTTCATGAATAACTTGCAGAGTATTTGATTTTAAGCCATCGTTACAATAATTTTTAATCAAACTTTAAATTATCAGAATATTATTTTGATCTTAAGATTGGAGAGTTAAAACAAAATATACTTATAAACTATATGCCAACAAGATTTGCAGAGATAAATTTTCCCGTTACCCGTTACCTGTTACATCAGCCGCCGGTGTGCCCCACAGGGAATTATGAATGACATGATAACAGATTTTGCTTACAAAAGCAAAAACCACACTATAAAAAAATTATATAAATAAAATGAGGATTTGTTAAACCACATCCACTAGTTTTTATGTGAGAGTGTTTTAGCAAGCTACACCTTAAGGTATATTTAACCATTTTTTAGTTATTCACTTGCTAAAATACCCTTCTAAAAAATAAATAGATGTATTATAGCAAATGTTTATAGGAGTTGCTAACATACACTCACTTATTTTTTTAGAAGGTGTGTTATAGCAACATACACCTTAATAACTTTTTAGTTATAACTTACTAAAACACTTTAAAAAATAAGTGGATATGTTCTAGCAAATCCCAATAAAATATATATTTTTCAATTTTTATATCAAATTGTGATGTTAGTCTTTAATTATAGATAATTAATATGTTTTTTTTCTTCACTAGAATCATAGAATAATATGTTTTCTTTTCGAAGATCACTTTCTACTTTCTGTTAACCATAGTTGAATTTCATTTTTATTGACTTCAAGAAATTAAAAGTTGTCACTACATAACAATTTAGTGAGTTAATCAATACTTAATAACTATTTAAACTACTGAATCATTTAACCATTTTTTCACACAATGGAGTGAAATGGCTAAATATATATATATCAAATATTAATTTTAAAAAAATATAACTATCAAATTTCCTTATATTTTCTTACATATATACACAGCATTCTTCTCAAAACTATATTTAAATAATTGTTTTTAACGAAAAGCACACGACTGATGTGAATAATTTAAGGTACGACACTCAACTTGCAATAAAGCATCCCCCACTTGCATGATAGTATAATATTAAAATTATCTGCAACTTGTTATTAAAAGATTAAGATACATGCATCTCCATATTCACGACAAACTTATATCCAACCACAAACATATTGACATTTGCTTTTGTGTGATAAGTTGTAAAAATTGTTCATTTATTAGCTTAAGACAAAAATGATCAGGTTGGTCCATCCAGATTGTCTATATTCAATTTCAAAGTTCAAAGTCAAGGGGAATGAATAACTTATAGGAGCCTTTGTTGAAAGAGTATAGTAAATATCTTCCGTTAGTTTCAGAAAGAGAGATGAGGAGAAACAAAAATGACGTCCGTAATGAGCTTCTAGATTCTACCTTCCTAAGTTCCTATCATTATAAATCACATACTACATTATTCACACAATATAAATATCAACCTAATAAAGAGAACACTAATTATCCCTTAAAAAAATGAGCTTCTAGATTCTCCCTTCCAATCATTATCATTATATATCAGATACTGCATATTACCTTGAGTATAGTTCGATTGGCAGTGACAATACATTGTTATACACAGAGGTCAATGTCCAAACTTTAAACACCTCATTTATTCACTTAAAAGATGAATTCTAGTCGTTAAACTACTTGACAAAAGCTAATAAAGAGAACACTAATTTTTCCTTAAAAAAAAAGAAAGAAAAGAGACACTAATTTTAAAAAATTAATTGTAAAATATTTTTCATTGTTATAGGAAGTGAAAGATTTTGGTATCGAATATACTCCCTTTGTCCTAATTATAGATACATTTATTATATTTTTTTTGGCTTAATAGCAGTTTTGACCTCCTATGTTCAAGAAGTTGCGATTTTGACCCCCTTACAAAATAAAATACAAAACTGCCCCTCCCTTAAGTATTGCCCCTTTTGCAGTTTTGGCCTCAGGCCAATTTTGACAAAGTCAATGCACACATGGACGCCATGTGTGTAATTTTTTTTAATTAAAAAATATATTTTTTAATTTAATTTTTTTTTAATAATAAAAAATTACACACGTGGCGTCCACATCAGCTTTGTCTTGGTCAAAATTGACGTGGAGGGTCAAAACTGCAAAAGGGGCAATACTTAGGGGCAGTTTTGTATTTTATTTTGTTAGCGGGCAAAAATCACAACTTCTTGAAACACAGGAGGCCAAAACTGCTATTAAGCCTATTTTTTATTATAATCCTAATTATTATTATTATTATTATTATTATTATTATTATTATTATTATTATTATACATGTACATTTGCAACAATATATGTTCAAAAAATAATGTTACTTTCAAAATTTCAAATTTTAATGTAGTTTTAATTGATTTTTATCAATTATACCCACTAATTAACATTATTTAAATCTTTCATTTTAGAAAAAGTATTAGTTAGGGGTGTTCGTGAATTGGATTGGTTCGGTTTTGGGAGAAAAAATCATCCGATCCAATCTCTTCAGTTTTGTTATTTCTTCATCCTTTTTTTAAAAACAAAGAAAAATACATTAAATAAAAGAAAGGTACAAAAAGCTGGGGGACATGAACCTGACTCAGCAACCACAAAAACAACCCTAAAAGAGTATTACATCAAATGATAACAAAAGTGGTTAAACATACCAAACCGAAAACCAATTTAAAGAAACCATATGTGTAGGGAGGATACACACCAAAAGCACAAACCAGCGATCCCAACGCGAGGAACGAAACTGGATTGCAAAAGAAAGAGGTGTGCAGACGCCCCAAACATCTATGTAAATCCATAGACAAGTTTGAACTCATCTTTTAAGGGGGTCGTAGCATAAACTGACTGCCAACACGGTAACAGTTTCCGACCCCACAACTTGCATTAACAGAGACAACAAGTAAAGGTCGTTTCTAGCCAAAATCAGTCCAAATTCAACCACAAAGGATTGAATCGGATTCAACCAAAACATAACGCCAGTGCGGCAAATGCAATGAAAACTTTGAATCCTACAGATTTCAGCAAATCTAGAGCATAACCAGGAAACCAAAGACAAATGACATCACCACATAGAGAACTGGCACCTTATCTAAGCAAACCGACCCCACCGACGCGATATTGTATCCGGAGACAGTAGTAACCAGGACCCAAGAACGCGATCCCAACTGGATCCAACACCACCATATGACCGGTGGCAAAAAACGATGACAGCGACCTAGGCAGAGAATCAGAGCCGAAAGGAGATATGGTTTACACGACCCCAAACGGGTGGAGAGGTGGTGCGGAGAAAGGGTCTCGTCGCACCACCATTCAAAGGGCTACATCGGAAGAATCTAGGCTTGGATTTTGGGGAAGAAGGTGCGGTGGCTTGGATGTTGATGAGAGAGGTCAGAGAGAAAACTTTTGAGAGAGGAAAGGTCTCCAAATAACAAACAATTACTATCTGTTATTTTCCTTCAAAAAAAAAATGAATATCTGTTATTTGTTCATCCAATTGATTTCGTTTTAAAATCAAATCTAATCCAATCCAATCCAAAAAAATTCGGTTTAGATTGGATGGGTTTTCGGTTTTCATTGTTGTATATTTATTTTCATTTTGTTAAGAAAATTATTATTTTATGACATTTCATAAAATGGTAAGGTAAGGTTATGAAAATGATGAATAAGTATAAAATAAAAGCAACATAAAACAAATAAAATAGTAGATTAACAAAAATAGTTATAGAATCGTAAATTATAATATTTCTTAAAAGAAGGAAAAAAAATCAATACTTTTAAAGAACAAGTTTAGAAAATAGTTACATAATCGTAAATTAAAGAAACATTTATAACAAATTCAGATAATAATATATATACAATAATAAATATTTTGGTTTGGATTGGATTGGATGTGTTTATACTATGGGAACCGAAAATCAATCCAATCCATTTAAAATTGCAGTTTTTTATTCTCTTTCAATTTTTGGTTTTGTTTTATTTTTCGATTCAGTTATTGTGGTTTGCATTGGCTTGAATTGGGCATGAACACCCCTAAATTACATTACTCCCAAATTATTATGTTTCACTTCACACTTATGATAAATAAACCAATAATTAATAAAGATAGTTTAGTTTAATTATAATTAATGCTTCTTTCATTTATCATTTTTTTTAGATGTGTGAAATTGTCATGTGACATTTATTGTGGGACGACAAGAGTTATAATATTCATGTTAATCACACAACCATCTCTATAATTTATTCAAAATTGAGTTTTCTTGATCGATTAATCTCTAATGGAAGCTTATTAACAAATTGACATCAATCATATGGGTTATGGTTTTATACTTATTCTATATATTGTTTATACTTGAAGGTTTTTTCACCCAAATTAAGATTTTAAAAATTCCCATTTTCAATGCAAAGATCATAAATATTTTAAGACTATACTATCTCTGTCCCTTATTATAAGCCTCCAACTAAGTTTATGAGTATTAAGAAATTGTTAATATCATATCTCATTTTAGTTTGTTTAAAATTTTTTTTGTTGAAAATATGTGTTACTCTTACATATTTATTATTACAATTATTGATACCATAAGAGAGAAAAATAATTTATGTTTTTCAATGATAAATTATATAAGGATATTTCATAAAGATATCAATAATGCATGTAATTTGTTTTTCAAAAAGGATCTTATATTAAAGGACAATGAGAAAAATGGAAAACAGACTTACAATTAGGGACATATGGAGATTAGTAGGAAAGTAAAGATAAATTATATCTTTAGATGACTAAAACACTTGGAAAAATAACAAATATAAGGGTGTGTAGTAGGTGGCAGCCACACCTTATTTTAAAAATGTGGAAATTTTTATACCTATAACAAGTTTTTAATGAAATATATTATTATTGTCAAGTATCCACTAATTTTAATTATCGATAAATAATCTCTACCATAGAAATATTGGATAAGTAATCGCATATGATTCTGTAATATATTTTCAAAACAAAATATGCAAGTTTTCATCGTCGGCTCATAATTGATGAGGTGACGTATGGAATATGTCATTTCCTTTCTTCTTTGTTTAGAACTTTGGTGGAGAAAGTTTAAGTTGGTCACTAACATAAATAAAATGTGTTTAGGCACATTCACTTGAATAAAAAATATTAAAGAAAAAAGTAAAAAAATGATGTGACTAATTTCTTTCTCTTTTAATTTTTTTCATTTGTGTACGTGTGTCCAAATATTTTAAATTTGGGGTTTGTGACCATATAAGAGTTTTTCAGTTCAGTGATGGATTAGACTCACATGAAAGTGAGAAAAACACAAGAATATGGGTTGAATTGTGTTAACTTTTTCTTCTTTTTAAACTAAGTCCAGAGTCCAGAGTCTGATAGAGTTCAGATTCTAGAGCAATGTTCATAGTATAATGCAGTGGATAAAGTAAAGGAGAGAGACGAGAAAGACACAAAGCAATTATACAAGTTCCTTCCACAATCTGGAAGTAGTCATATCCCCCTTGCACTTCCAGGAGAGTTCACTAAAATTAGAATTTGATTACAAATGCTCAAGCACACAAGCAAGATACTTCCAAATAATCAAGCACACAAGCAAGAGATTTCCTATGCTCAAACTCAAAAGCAAGAGACTTCTAAACAAACACAATTACATAGAAAAATGTTTGGTTTGAACACTTGATATACAATCAGTGGTGTTCTCAATACAAATCAAAATTAGACTCTTAAGACTCTAAAATTTCTAAGATATGAATGTTTATAAGAAATTCTAAGTGTTTGATGCACAACAATTTCAGCAGAGTTTTGACACTTTTAAAACGTTGTTGAGTCTCTCTGAATCTTCAAGTCTTCACTCCTTTATATAGAGGTGTGAAAGAGACGTTGAGAGGTTGCCAGCGCATCAAAGAGTCGTTACTAAAGCTTGATCAAATTATCAATGATTTGTTGCTTGATTTGGTTAATGTCCTAGGAGGGAATAATTTGAAATCCATTCCTTGTTTGGAGAATTAACCAGCGTAGACACAGTTGTAGCAGTACTATGTGCAGACATGATACTTGCACTTATATATATATATGAGATTGATATCTTTTTGTATTATAACTTGGTCAATGTATACTTGCACTTAATTTTTCCATCTTAAAATACTCATAGTGCTTTGGGAGACACTATGTCTCTAAAAACTAGTCTATGAAGTGTAAGATCTCTCTGACTTGTGTTTTAATCCTATTTATATAGAAGTCATAAAAGTGCATATTCATAGCAAAGTCTGCTCGTCTAGTGATCATAGGTTTCTTCAGATAGAGAGTATAGTCAGCTCATCCAAAAGGCCACTAACACCGCCTTACTTTGCTAGGTGGATTGTATCTCGTCTAGCGAATATGTTCTTGCTCCTTCCCTAAAACTCCCCACTTTACCCTTGCATCTAGCTCGCCTAAAAAATCTTCCACTCTTAAAAATCTTAACATTTGGTTCAGATTTGCTCCAAGATCGCTTTGTCTCGCCTAAATAATCTTCTAGCCTAAAAATTGTTGAAATACTCTCAGTCATCTCACCTAAAAAAATCAGCTATAATTAATAAACTGTTGAAACACTCTGAGTTGGCTCGTCCAGACAAAATCCCTCCAAAGTTTCCCAAAATTTTCCATTATATGTACCAAACTAGTCAAGAAACTCCACACACCCAATTCCCCTTTATTATATAGAAAGTAATAAGTTAATGAACTATTATATACTTTAACCTTGCCACTCCAGGTGTTTATTAAATTAAGTTTAAATAGTTAAGGATGTTAAATAAATTTATAGACAAAAATATACATGTATTAAAGTCACATAACTACATTGTTTTAGGTTGAGTTTGACAAGGTTAAATGACTAAATTATAATAGATAATCATTGAATATAAGTCCCTAGAATCATATTAGACATGTTTGATGACCAATGTTCTCACCCTTACTCCTTAATTGAGTGGTGGCGTTAAGTATAGTCGAAAAGAGTGATCAATTAGGATAGAGGAAGAATATGTTAGTGTGATTTAGACTTTATATACATATTTTTGGTTTGTTTATAAAAATGTAAGATTAAAATTTGGAATATTTCATATCATATGATTATTTTTAGCTCATATTATCCATTTTAGAAGCTGATATTAAAGAACCGTGATGTGATAGGTCAGTCTGACACGTTTCGTTCCATCTTACCAGAAAGCATAAACGTGTGTCAAATCATACCAACCATTGAGAGCGAAACAATTCGAAGTTTATGTTCTATTAATAGAATATTGTTATGATATAAAGCAAAATACATAATTATATTAGAAGCGTATGGATGAAAATTGAATAGAGAAGAAGAGAGTTTTTATATTTAAGGGTTAATTGTTAAAATCGACCTTGTAACGAATGTAAAGTCTGAAAAATGACCCGTAAAAATAACACATATTTTACCTTGTAATTTGATACTCTTCCTATTTTCACCTTCTATTTTTTCATGTGGACATAAAGTCCAGAAAAGTGGCATAAAAGTTGAATTTTTCATGAGTTTTTGCAGGCATGTTTAGGACGTTAAAATATGACTTTTTCATAAAAAAAAAAATTAAAACTTTCTGACAAGGAAAGGATTAATTTTGAATTATTGTTCATCACAATTATGAATTTCTTAAATAATTCATAATTAATTCGTTCCTCGTTTAAAAACTCCAAAAACTCTAAAGTATATGCTTACTCTGAACAAAATTGCAATTTTGCAGATTTTGGTTGAAAAATCAAAATAAATCGAGACGTCTTCAAAATGCTATGAAATTTTGGGAGATCCTTCCTATGTATTTTTATAGATGTGTTTGCAAAAAATCAACTCAATTTTGATTTCTAGGTTGAGATTTTCGTTGTTTTGTTTTATGTGTTTTTGGCGCTTTAAAAATTCATAATTAATCTTATCCTTTGATGGAAATTTTTAATTTTCAATGGAAAGTCATATTTTAACGTTCTAAACATGCCTGCAAAAAAATCATGAAACAATTCTACCTCTAGGTCCCTTTTTTGGACTAGGGAAAAATAGGAAGTCAAATAAAGAAAGAATATTAAATTACAGGTGTAGAATATAAGTTTTTATTGTTACATGGTGATTTTTTAGACCTTGCGTATATTACATAGCCAATTTGAAAAATGAACCCTGAAATTTACTCTGGTATCATTCACAATACTACACAAGTCATATTTATAGAATAGAAGACTTATAACTTACAAACATATCAAGAGTCTAACACAATGTATCATCAACATATATTAGTTAAGTGAAATAACTTGTGTTAAACCTTTACTTGTGAAAATTATAAGTGGATTCTATGAAATAGGAAAAGGATTAGGGATATGCACGTCTGCAAAATATTAATAACACATCCCATTGGATGTCCATTAATGATATGACTTACTAAAACTATACCATGAGAAAAAATGGAAGAAAATACTAGAGAAGGAAAAATAGTACATTAATGTACAAGAACTGACACGTCAAAAACTTACTATAAATACTCAATGAGACAAAATCAATGTAAATTAAAATAGAGTGCAAAGTATATTTATTTCCCCACCCTCGTACAAAATATCATATCTGAGACGACAAATATCAATATTTTGCTAATGATTTCACTTGGTGATAACTTTGCACACAAAAATTTCTTTCAACTGAACAATGCTTGCAACAGTAACTTCACATAGTATATCTTCATAATAGATTGAATGATTGATGGCAAATGATATATCATGATTCCAAAAATCAACAAAGTTCATTTGAGGTCCCAATTCTACTTAAATATCACTGTTCACATCTTTTTAAATTCTAAAATCACGTTATCCAACCTAACAATATAGTTTATCACGTCTAGTTTACCACTATTATTATCACTAGTATTTTACGTGAACCTAATTATAAATGAAGATGTTTTTTCTTCAAAATACACTATAGTAATACCAAACTTTGAATTTGAACTCAACATATTGAGGTTTTACTACATTGTAACACACCCGAGGATCTAGTTAATGATCTCACAAATTTTGCATCGACAACTTCAAAGTTCTGTTCAGGGCTATAATTGGGTTTTGTCACTTGTCCATATTTTGTTTCTATAAATGATGCTCCATTTTCAAAATCATCCCCAACTGAATAAAATTCACAAGTGTCTCCAATTCCATCACTACTTTTCCTCCATGTCACCTACACACATTGTATAATTTAATTAATCAATTAATATAACATTTTGCAATCAAAATGACACATTCATAAAAGTTTTGTATATGGATGATTGAAATAATTACCGCCTTCTTTCCAGTTGTTGGTGCTATGAAGAGGTTTGATTGACTCTTAAGGCTTGGTTCCATATTTCCACCTGTTGCATATTGCACCCATCCCATGTGCAAGTTATTCGCAACATGTGCATATCCGTGACGAATTCTGTAACGAATTCTGTATATTTTTCATCTTAACTTGAATCCTTTTTATTTTAATGTTAAGTTTATTATTAATTGTTACCTTATATATCATCAAGCATGCATTACAGCAATATGGACATCAACACCTCAACCGTCAATGGTGGTGAAACTACTAATGAGAAGGGGTCCCACAAGATTAATGTTCATGTCCCTTTGAAATGTGATCCAAACATTACCTTGAATCTTAGATGCTCTGTATCTTAAGGTGCCTGGTCTTGGATTTAAAGGGTGGTTATAAGGATTAGTAACTTTATAATGGATTAGGCCCTTGCCAATGTTGTTTCTCATTTTTCCTGCATAGCCCACCGAGCAAGTTGCAAGTTGTTGTCGATGTTTCCTCCATTCAGGATTAAATCTCCAACAATGATCAATTGCATTCATTTCAATGCCTTCTATTTTATATTGTTTGGTAGAACTAACCTCTATAGTTAAAAATTTGACCATAACAACAAGTAAAATAAAGCGCCAAAAGACATAGTTGATTTCTTGATGACAAACCATGGTTCAATATACTAGTTTTTTATTTAATTATAACTCCTATCAAATTATTGAGAAGAGAGGGATAGTAAGGAGGATGAGGTTTACACAGTTTTTATATATGATAACTTGAAGAAGTTCAAATATAGGTTCAAGTTGTTAGTGATTGCTCGTGGTTTAGAAGTTTGTTCAAGTTGTTGTTTCAAACTTTGGGTAAGAGACTCACTTGTTTAACAAGGAAACTAAGAATAGAGAGAACATAAGATGAGTTAGTTTTATATCCTTAGCATAGATTGTGAAAATTTAACAATAAGCTAAATTTGGACAATAACTAGAAAAATGAATAAACAGAAAGCTACAAATATAAAAAATATGTTTAAGCAAACAAACATTGTCTATCAATCCTATTGTTATTGCATTTCTCAATAAATGTATGTTAGATTTGTTTACGATGGTTGACAGAGATGATTTTTTGCAGTTTAAAACTTATTGATTTTCAATCTGGTAATTATATATTACCGGATCTTGTATTTTTTTTAACATTAGTTTGTTAATTAAATATGTATATCTCTACTATATCATATTTTAATTTTTTTAAAGTTTAATTGTAATTTCAATGTCTCTGAGTTTAATTTTTATATTTTAACTAAGAAAAGGTTCAAGTCCAAAAAAAAAAAAACTAAAAAGAAAAGCTAAACATGAAATGAAAACATCCTAAACATTAACAATGGTATAACCAAAAGAGCAGAATGCTTGATAAGAGGATTTGAGTTATTCTCATGCAATAGTAAGTATGTCGGTTTTACAAAAAATAAATGCTTGTTTTACAAAACATAAATACTTAATCAACATTATGAAATAAGATTGTATATAATCATCTAGAATGATGGATGAGTTGACAAGTTCATCAAAACATAACAACTAATAAAGTGATAAGTTATCGTCTCCACATGGATTGTCGTTCAACAAAGCAATTTACTAAACTTGTTTGAATTAAAACAATAATAGGGTTTATGGGTTTGGAAGTTTGAATTGATTGCACATTAAGAGTAGTTATAAACTGCATAAAATAAAAAAAGGTTGTTTCAGTTATTTAATGGCGATTAGGATTCTTCGAATCTCCTCTATCTTCTTTGTTGGATTAGACCTAAGGATCTTTAAAAAATTAAATATTCTTACTCATAGGTAATTATTCCCGTAAATTTGAGGTTGTTAATCTCTTAACCTAAGATTAGTTCAATAGACTAGGTTTTTCAGACCCAGGATTGAAAAACATTATAATGTCCGAAACATAGTAAATATAGATCATCAATGAATAAAGAAATTTCATTAAGGTACGTGAACACCTTCTTTATAACTTTACAAGGGTCCATACCTGGACGACTATCCTAAGATTCCAACAACAAATGCAACTTTCGGCCTTCTACATAATTGAGCATACATATGACTTCTAACAACATAAGCATATGTAATGTTCATCATTTTTTCCCGATCCAAATATTTTTTAGGGAATGTTCAAATTAAACCTATCACACTTCAATATGGGAGAATCACTTAGTCAACAATATTTCATTCGAAACCTCTCTAAAACCTTATTTATATAGGTTTCTTATGATACACCTAAAATTCCTGAAAGTTTATCTCGATGGACCTTAAGGAGAATGACATAAGATGTCTCACACATATCCTTCGTAACAAAGTTTTTAGAGAGGAATTATTCCGCCTCATGTAGAAAACCCTTATCATTGGTTGCCAGTAGTATATCATTCACATACAAATAAGGAAACAAATTTTACTCCGACTAACTTTAATATGCATTGATCCATTGGGATTTTCAACAAACCCAAATGAAGAAATTGTTTCATGAAATTTAAGATATAATTGACGAGATGCTCGTTTTAAACAATATATGAATTTCTTAAGCTTGAAAACTAAGTGTTCACCATCATTAGAGACGAAACCTTCAAGCAAGTGTATTAAAATATCGTCAAGTAGAAAAAATAATATATTTTGTATCACATAAATTGTGAAATTCCTACTTAAGTGCTACAATTATGATCAGGATGAGTACTTGGGAAATTGCACTTGGCAATGATTGGATTACACTGGCGTAGTAAAAAATGATTAAAATAATATTAGGCCATGTTTGATTTCCTTCTCTTTTTCTACTTGATAACTGGGTCCATAGTCTACAATTGATTTACTTAGTTTCATGACGTTCTAACAAAAACAGTGAAACCCAATGTCTTGGTACTTAAGCCACTTCTTTGGTCACAACCCCCAAGTGTCTTAGGTGAGTCCGTAACCATCAAAGGTTTGAGTGCATGTTAAAACTATTATCACAAAGGCGGTAATAGAATATGTCTAAAGCTATTACATAATGAAAGGATAAAATTAGGCCAAACCCCAAAGCTAGGGTTAGTAGTCATTAAGAGCCAGATTAATTTATGAATATTCGTAAAGGCATAAAAACATTAATAACAATTATTAACTGAATGAAACTTAGCTGATCAATTGTATTTAAAGGTAACTCAACATACATGGTTCAAGTAGTTACAAAGAAGGTCATCTACATGACCTAACCCAAGAAACAAGCTACTCATGATAATTAACATTAAGGATCACCGTATGATAAATCCTTGCATTTAGGATGTTTCCTGTCACTCGTAGCCTTCTGAAATCATGGTTTCGATGTATTTTGATCCTCAGAGAGTGATTTCCAATGAGGCAGGACTTTTATATTTATAGGTGGGCATTCCTAAACTTTCTGGAACACTTTGTACACGACATGAACAAACTTGTGAACATGACACGTGAGGCAACACATGACACTCCGGAATCTTCCAACCTTCGCGACACGTAGCTTATTGCATGCATCGTGCATCTACCTGTAGCTGACCACTTTTCAATTCTTCTTACCTGCGCTACACGCAACTAATAACACGTGTCACATATGTATCTATAGTTGAACCTTTTGCTTTTTTTCATCTCTCGTCCCATTTCTCCTTGCCGAAATATCCATGGTGACTTTACCCCAAGAAATCACTTGATAATGCGCAACTAATAACACGTATCACATATGTATCTATAGTTGAACCTTTTGCTTTTCTTCATCTCTCGTCCCATTTCTCCTCGCCGAAATATCCATGGTGACTTTACCCCAAGAAATCACTTGATAATTCTTGTGAAAACTAAAAATCCACTTGGGTTAGTCTGGTGGTATTGACGTGGGACCTGGGAGTGTGTTCCTCCTCAAAGTCTCAGGTTCAATTCTCCTCAGTGTCAATTTAGCTTTTTCAAAAAAAAAAAAATTGTAAAAACTATAGCACGACCACATAGTATTCTAACTTGCGTGATTTGACATGCTCACCCATTACTCTTCCATTCTCATCCATAGATTTATATACAAAAACTCAACTAAAACATATTTAAACTTGCTAAAATGACTCCAAATTAAGGGCGAGAATATGTCACGCCGGCCTACAAGGGCCTTCTACCTGGTCTGTTTATTATAATGATTATGATTAGGCTTTTAAAATGCCTATTTAAGTAAATAAGTTAGATTTAGGCTATCAATAAATCATACAAAGCCTAATAGGTTGACCTATGTTTGCATATCTATTAAACAATGACGAGTACTTATGACACAGTTTATCAAACAATTGAAGAAAAGTAGTTTTTTTCTTCTTCTTGAGTTTATCATTTCATTAGCTCTAAATTCATTACTATTTGTGATTATAGACTTTTAAATAGCAATTCGTACTATTGAAACTTGTAGGCCTTACAATGAAATGGGTTACTAAATGGGATTTAAGGCATGTTTAGCCTATTTAAAAGTAGGTAAATGGACTATTTAATGAGCTCAACGTCAAATAGGTATGTGAATAGGCTTTCAGGGCATGACAGACTTTTAAATAGGTCATGTCATGCAAAACATAGGGTCATAGGCTAAACTCTGGCCTACATATTTTTTGTAGGACAAGCTCCGACCTTTCAAAGTTTGGCCTGACTTTTCTCCACCCCTACTCCTACTTAATGTTAAAAATACTATATGGCAGACTGTCATCACAACTCCTCACTTTAATTGTTGCTTGTGCTCAAGCCATATACTTGCAAAATAAAACTCGTCGGTAAAATAACAAATCTCATTAAATGATTAAAATACCTAAAGTATTTTACCTCATCCAGCAATGGAACCACTGCCATCTATGGCATTCTTTTGCTCAAAAGACTTTGATTCTTCAGACTTTGATCCAGTAGGTCCAAAAGAATTACCGCATAGATACTAGCTAAAACACAACCTTATTCTACCTAATTGTTCTACTTACTCAATTAAACAAGATGATAATTCGGTCGACATGCACATGCCACTTAACCATACAACTTGAAGACATTCTAAACCCGTATTAAAGTTAATACTACTCAATTAAGCTGGATGATCATTCGGTCGACAACTCGACATGCACATGGCATTTAACCATATAACTTGAAGACATTCAAAACACAAATTAAAGTTAATACAAAAGAGACACTTTTGAGAGACTTTATAAGTTATAACTTGACTTAGGTAAAAGGTGGATAAATTTGGGAAAATTGTTTTACAATTGGAGTTGGGTCTCAACTAGTTCCCTATCTATTGAACAAACCAACGGTTACCAAGCAATTACAGAAAAATCTGATACTTGATTTTGTTAGCACTGATATCAATCTCCTTCCCAAGACAAAGGAGCAGTACTTGTTAACTACACTCTGCCAGATAGGTATTGGCATAAAATTCTCGGTGGATGCTTGCGTTTGATCTACAAGCATTTGTAATAAAAGAAAATATTCTCCTGATCATACTTCAAATAATTTATTTAGATCATAATATTTCATCATAAACCATAATAGTTACATGTTCACAATTCCAAACATGCGGACTCATAATCATCCTTTCCAAAAGTGATATTTTCTACCTATTTTACTACTACGAACCATAAACATGTAGTATACCTCAAAACAAAATCACCTATGCGGATTTCTCCAACTAACAACTGGACCGTCAATCAAAATTATTCACTCAGGTGCAAGGAGGCATAGTGAGTAACATGCTTTCAAACATTCACAAACAAGTTCGAAATTTCTTACTCACTCAACTGAGCAATATTTCCTAGAGCACACCACCGTATATACAAGAAACACATAGCAATTTAGTTAGTCAACATCAATATGCACATACAATCACAACCGAATCTTGGCTAGCGCTTAACTTACACATGACCCACACAGCCTAATTAGAAGTGACGGATCTCCAGAAATTTTAATCGGTGGGGACAAAATTTTATACCATCATTTTTTTTTATATATAAAAAAACATATCAGCGTATGAGTGATAAAAATAATAACATAATTATTACCAAACAATAATTTAGACTAAGAAAGTTATAATATTTTATACCTTAAAACTTAAAGACATCTAAATATTTATAAATTATAATTCTCTGTGTATTTATATTTTTAATTATTATATTTTTTTTTCCATTTTCAACACTTTTT
>Ga0315915_1003612_pt1 | contig 19598 bp, 6 predicted proteins | sample MpolbnodulesMG_FD_207738 | JGI IMG/M metagenome (GOLD analysis project Ga0315915, IMG submission 207738) | Medicago polymorpha root nodule microbial communities from Los Angeles, California, United States - branched nodules | ecosystem: Host-associated > Plants > Roots > Nodule | place: USA... | reverse complement strand
CCAATAGATCTTTCCTGTAGTTGACACATTTTAAGAAAATCAATTGAAGTTAATAAGGCGGAAGTATCACACATCTGCCTCTCTTATGTGTATGGCCACATAGTTCGCATACAATGAAAAGGATGACAAATCATATCAAACACTGAGAGGGATGACAAATCATATCGGACACTGAGAGATGACTCCCCCAGTTGTTGTGGCAGTGTCTCCTCCTCCTGATCTACCTTTGCTCGATGCACTTCAAGTTGGTCCTAGTTGTGGCCCATGCGCAAGCTCTAGTTGTGGTGCATCGAGTTTGCCTCTCCCGACTATGCACTGTAGCTGAAGCTCCTGCATAACAGAGGTAATCATCTACTCTATGTTCTCCATAATGGAATAAATGTGTATGTCCATATCTGAAACATTGATAAAAGGCATACAAAAATCAACTTTTCCCTAATTTTCACACACATTTCAGATTTTAGAATCCAAAACGTCGAAGAACAAATTTCAAATCCAAAATATGAATCAAATAAGTCTGATAGGACAAAAATGCAAATCAAAACACAATATTTGAGCAAATATGTACTAGCATCTTGTGTAATAGTTAGAAAACTTTAAATGTAGTAGTTAGAAACCTTTAAAATGTGATGGGTTCGAGCTAGTTTAGACAAAATATATTACAATACAATGGGTTTCGAATTTTGGGGTATTTGGAGAGATTCTTAGGTTGAAATACAACACCGAAGAAATACAACAGAGAGATTAAAAAGTATGATTATTACTTTTCTCACGAGCCCTTTTTTTTTTACAAAAATGTCCATGAGATTTTAGATTATATAATTCGAACACAGTTTGAATCTGTTTGAATTATATAATTCGAAATATGCTTACATATAAGCAGCAATCAGAATCTCTCTCATTTCAGCAGTTGCAAATTTTGCTTTTAAAAACGACAAAAACAAAGTAAAACTTGATAAAACATGTCACATAAAATAAAATATATATAAAAATACAACCAAAAAGTTCTAAAAATCAAAGAAAATTAATGCAAATTTAAGGGCATAATCCCGTAAGAAGTCCCTACAATGAGAGTTTTAATCTTTGATTTTTTTTTCCTGATTTTAAAGAAAAATTTCGAAAGAAATATGATCAAGTTGTCTGAAAACTGGATTTTTAACTTTGAACAACCAACAATGACGTAATACAGAAGGATGAGAGTTAGGAAGATTAACATGGTTCTTGAACTAGTTATCCATGTTATAAACAAGCTCAAAATTTGAGTTGGTACAATTCAAATTATATAATCCGAACCGTTGTTTCTCTAAATAAGGGTGTTTTCGGGTGTTCGAATTCTATAATCTGAAGAAAAAAAGAGTAAGAAACACGCCTTATTTTTATTTATTTATTTATTTTTTGTTTTCAGATTATAAAATCTGAATTGGTGAAATACTCATTTTTCCACCCCAAAACAAAGTGAAAACTCAATTCGAATTATGGAATCCGAAAATCTCATGGATATTTTCGAAACAAATAAGGTGCATGATAAATAGATAAAGTGAGAAAAATAATAGTAAAAAAGTGTGGGTTCTAATCATTTTTTGTTTCTCTTCACTTGTGCAAAGAAAGAGGAGAGAGGTCCACTATATCCATTAGCGCCCATCTTTCTCTCTCATTCGATATGCTATTGCTACTACACCTATATCATCCAGAGGTATGCTTGCTTGGACACAAGCTCAAATAAAAAATATTTGGGTACACACACAAAACTAAACAAATTTAAAAGAGAATGAAATTAAATAATGTCAATTGATGTGATTAAATTATTTTTCTTAAAAACTGTTCCTTTCATGTGAGGGTGCCCAGATAATATGGATCTAGAGGTGTGCCTATGAAAGAATTTCTCTATCATCTAAGTTGATTTTTTTGGGGTGTGAGATTATCCAATTAACAAACTTAATTTTAAAAAATATATAATATTAAATGAATAAATATATTTAGTAATCAATTAACCTAGTTTAAATTAATTGAATTAATTCTTTTAAGTTAATTACAGTGAAAAAAGTTTGTTTTTTGAACAAGCCAAAATAAAAATATATTAACAATAAAAAGCATTCCTATAGCATAAGATGTACTAGAGAGGGACGATGTAGTATCAAAAGTAGGTATTTTTGTGTATGGTCTCCACAGGGACTAGCGCGATATTCAAGCCGTTCAACAATCGTTATCGTTCTAAACTTATAGTTCAAATAATTGATTGATTAAAAATTAATCTAAATTGGAATATAGCAATAAAATTGAGACGAGGTCGGGCAATTTACGCCTGGGTTTAGAGTCGTTGACCAAGCATTAAATAATGCACTCTTATGATTACCTAAATGGATTCTAGCTTTACTCGATATTATCACATATCGCTCAACAACATCATTCGTGTTCAAATGATGTCGTGATTTCTAATGGATCATTTAAATGTCGATTTCCCAAACTATTAAACGATACAAAAGCTTTGAGTTATAATATTCAAAGTGATTATCAAAACCTAAACTCCATGTCTAGAATTAAAGTTTTGCTAGATTATTATTCTAACACTAGATTCAAAAGCATCTTTCAACATCATTTCAAATCAAAGATATAACATTAAACACAAGAATAAAATCAACATCAAATAAAATATTGCTTGAATCATATATTTAAGTATCAAAAAGAGTACATATTAACTTGATGAAGTATCTCTAACCCCAAAGGATAGATTTAGCTACTTACTTTCATAGTAGCCTTGCAAAAATGGAAGAAAATATGAAGATTCATGATGTCTCAACAAATCTTGGAAAGAATCCACTTCTAACACTCTTGCTTCATGTTTCTCTCTCTAGAAATGTCCCCTCTCTCTCTCTCTCTAAAAGTCGGAAAAATATCAAAAAAAATGAAGAAGAATCTCTGAAAAATGAGAGAAAAGCTATTTATTTTGCTGAATTTGTCCCGTTAGCTTAAGCGAACGGGAGGTCGCTTAAGCGAACGGCTGGAAAATCTTCCGTAGGCCATTGAGAAGCTGCCGCGTAGCCTGATCCTGTTGCGCTCGCTTAAGCGGACAATAAGTGAGTTGTAAGCGAGTTGACCTTGTGCTCTCTGGAACTTGTTCGCTTAAGCGAACAGGATGTTGCTTAAGCGAGCTGACTTTGCATTTTGGTTGATTTCTTGGTCCTTACTTGTATTTTCCTGCACAAAAAGGGTATAGTGAGTCACATAAAGCATAAATGACATATTTGCATAAAATTAGAGCTTTTCCATAGATAATCTTGCAAAACAAGTCACTAAAATGTCTAAACTAACACATAAATATATCACTTTTGAGCACTCATCAAGGAGCACAAGAGTCTTACGATTAGAATATAGTCGACCCGAAAGAAGTAAAAAAGAATAAGAGTTATTAACCTATGTCCAAACATGAGAACATGTTAAGCCACCAACCATAGTAACCAAATGTCAGTAATAAGTGCTTTAATGACATGATTTTAAATTCAAAGTTATTTTTGTACTTTTATAAACAAAAAACAATTCTCACTCTTCCATCCGATCTACTCTATTTCTCTTTTATGTCTCTCTTTTCACACTCTCTTTCACCGATTTCTCTAATCACAATTTTTCTTTAGAACCAAACACACCATAATTGATATGGTGATAATACCACGGGGATGGAGGGGTGGCTGAATGTGGCATTGATAACCCCTAACTTTTTGATTTACTTATTTTTTTTATTATTAAAAAATGTTTAGATGAGCTGGATTTCGATGGCTCAACAGAGAGACAAACCTTAAGGCTCATTGAATGTTAACTGAAGTACTTATCAATCATCTATCCAGTGAGAATTGAATCCACAACCTTACGTGTGAATCATCTCATTACCACTTGAGCGAACCTTTGTTTGATTAGTTTAATTACTCGATATACGAAATGCTTTTTACACCTTAAATTTGTATGCTCTTCTTCAAGTTGCCAATTAAATTACAAAATAATACTAGAAATATGTGTGTGTGAATTGCATTTAAAATTTTGAAATTTTCTTAGCTTAATTATGCTATTTAGAGTCTGTTGTTATAGTTTTGTTTAAGAAAAAAAATTATTTTTAAAAGTATTGTATGTGTTTGTTACAATTCTTACAAAAATCAAAATTAAAATAAAATATAAAACAACTTCAAATAAGAAGCTTTTAAAAAACATAAAAAACTTCAAATGAGAAGCTTGTAGCTTTTACTATGGTAAATGAACGCAAAATATATATTGATTTTTATATAAAATATGTAAAAGACAATTTTTAAATTATCGTTTAATATAAATTTTATTTTGACTTGTTGAAAGAGAATATCAAAATTAATTTTATTTTAATCCACGCCCCACTTTCTTAAAAAAAAAAAACCTGGTCCCACTCAAAATCAATTTATGCCTTCTCAGCTGAATTGTTAGCGTGAGTGGTTATGTCTTATGTGTACGAAAGATATTAATTTCCCACAACATAATCACTATGTTTGATTTAATTTTTAGTGGGGTTAAAATTAATTATAGAGGTATATAATTGATTTTCACATGTTATATTGTTATCGAGTATAATTTTTTTTTTGAAGGAATCGAGTATAATTTATTTTACCTTTAGAATTGATTTGCTTAAAATTAGAAATTCAAGCTTTTGATTATATAATTGACTTTAACGTTTAAATTTATTTTTCAACTGACTTTTAAATAAATGTATCCAAACATAAATCAATTTAAATTTAATCCGCTTTTTATCGAAATCAATTTTTTTCAATGCAAACAAGCCATTGTCCTAAAAAATAATGTATATGACTTAAACAAAACAAAACTCATGTATGTTTGGTTTCACTCTCAGAGGGACCATAATTGATTTTGAAAGTGTAGAATTGGTTTTGATGTTTGATTGTTCTTAATTAGAATTTGTAGCTTTTGCTTTTACACATGATTTTTACCCACAAGTCTATAATTTAATTCACTTTGAATTTTTCTAATTAGAGATCATTTTATATTTAACCCACTTTTAGTCGGAATCAATTTTACACAATAAAATCACTCAAAATCAATTTTACACAGAACCAAACACAAAACCAAACGTACACACTGGTTGAGTTACAATGCAGTAGTGGTTCCTGTTGGATGATGTTGGTCGCCATTTTTCTTAGTGGGCTCAGCCTCAAAGCCTGTGGATCTACCAGCATGTCAGACAGTCGCTTTTGTCAAATTATCCATCAACCAATTTGTTGCTAACATGTGCCTGGAAATTCATTTATCTACCAACTCCAACTTGGAGCAGTTTCCTCAAAGCAGATAAACTATTTGGCATTCTGCAAAAGTAGAATTAGTGTTTTTATTATGTATGCATTGCTAAACTGAAAGCTTTAATTTGATATAAACTATGCACTTGGAAGAAAATAATTGTTTGACACTGATCGGTAATAGAACTATGGTTCAATTTTTTAAGAAAAATGTTGACAAGTGCTTCTTATGCATTTCTTAAGGAACGAACTATAATAAAATTATCTTGAAATCAACTTTATAAAAGTACTATAAAAAAAATCTTTTCAATACATAATTTACCATATTTTTTGTTTCATGACAAATTTCACATGAACACTAGTTATCACGACCATTGTTTTTATTTACGGCATTCGTTCAAACTTGTATACATGCCAGTGATGGGGAAATGTTCTATAATTTTTTTTACTATATATGGGAATTGTACTTAGATAGAACATAACTTATTTGATTTATGTGAAATAAAATGACTGTGAAGACATACAAATTAAAATTAAACTATTTAGCATATGCGAAATAAAATGATAGTGATAATGTACTCGTGAACTTAACTCAAATGAAGAGATAATATATAATATATGTAAGGTCATGATTCAAATTCCAACCGCCACAAAAAAGACAATGATAATGAGAGGAACAGACCATAAGGGAAGCTATTATTTAGGGGACTCTTGAGGAGAGGCATAACAAACCAAAAACTAATGGATCTTAGAGAAGTAGGGACAGACCAAGGAAGAGAGTGAGATGCCTTTTGATGGCTATATATGATTGGCATTGACTAACTTGTCCAAACCCTCTTTGGAAAGTTTACTTTTTCTGTCCCACAATAGGGGCTAGGGAGGGATTATACTAACACCTTCCCAAACCCAATACCAATGTGTGTGTTCATATTATTACACACTGTCTCTATCTCCTTTCTCCCACACGTAACGTTTAACCAATAGACACCACTTGTGGATATAGGCAGTGCAATGCAATGTAACATTCAAACTATGATTCAAATTTTGGAAACAACACCATACCTGTGATTTTGCCACTTCACTGTATTGGTCTCATAATTTGGCCAACACATTCGCACTTTGTTTTAAAAGTCACTTTCATATCGGATCACTTACACTTATTAACAAAGATGTGACTGATGTCTAACATGTGTCAGTATTAACACCGATACATATATTTACATTAAATTATATTATTTTCTTAAACTAATATCGGTGTCGATATGTTAGTTTATGTATCTTGTATAACCGGTGCTATAATTAATTTTTCATTTTTCAACTCCATTTCTCTAATAGTGTTAGTGTATGTATCTTTTGTAACCAGTGCTATAATTAATTTTTCATTTTTCAACTTCATTTCTCTAATAGCAAGTTAGAATATATGATTTCAAAGTGAAAAAGCTGTTAGATTAATTATTTAATCAATCAATTATGGATTGACAATAATCAATTATTATAAGTTAATGTCATAATATAAATTTTGGTCTATTGTGTTAATCACTAATTAGTTGATGAATATGTGTGATTGAGCTATTCTTTCTAAATGGACCGTGATAGGTTGGACCATTTAGCTAAGCCCAATGAGAGGTCTCTGCCCTCAGCCGTTTAGTTATTTAAACGTATCTCAGACGGTTACATTTTGGTGCTAAACGGAATGAGGGTAGTCATCCTCTCACCTTTCTAACAGCTATCCTTCATGAATCCCAAATCTTAAAGGTACACAATCTCTTATTCCTTCTTTGTTGCCTTGATATGCTATAATCTGTATCTAATGATCCAGGGTTAAATACTTAAACTTTTTATCAAAAACTTGCCAAGAACAAGAGACTAGATAGTAAATACAAAAACAATGACTGTCATTGTTCCACTAGCTTCTATCGCAAGTGTTCATATAAAATTATTTTGGTTCTCATGTGACAACAAACACACAGCAGTTAAATATAAACAACGACAAAATATCACAAATTGAAAGTACAACTTCACACTAGTTTGTAAGCCCTAGAAGCTTATTTTGAACTTCTGCATATATGAAATAACTTCTAATTTGTCTTCTTTGATCAATTCAGCCAAAATAACTGTGTCTTGTTTGTTTTTTTGACTAACCGTGTCTTGTCTGTTAAAATATAAGTAATTATCTATCTTGATATAAAACATATTTAGGGGCATGTTTCTATTTCAAATCCTATGTTGGCATGGTTTGCGCACTCTCTTAGAATTTGAATTGGAACTAACTCAAATATTACAAAATTGGTTTATAATGTGACGACTGTCGTCCACTTACAAACACATTTGCAGGCTTTATCTCATCTAAAGCATGACCTGAGTTGCTCAATAACGGATAGTCCAATGAATATTGGACACCCCCTCACGCCTATAACTGGACACCTAGAGCATGCATGACCTGAGTGGTCTGATTGCGGATGGTTCAATAGATATGGATAAGCTCTGATGCTATTTAAGAATTTGGACTAGACATAATTCAACCCGTATAAAAATCACTTGTAAGGCGATGACTATCCGCCACTTATAAACACAATTTTAAGCCTTATCTCATCCAATTCAATGTGTTCTCTATACAGACTACAGCGTTCAATTGAAAATATTTAGGCAAAACAAATATTTTACCATTTCAGACTTTCAGTGAGCTAGTCTAGTGTTGATAAGTGGATTTTATTGGTTGCTTTTAGGAGAATCTCAGTTCTATAGAACTATGTGAATTTTGATCCTTACTAATTATTGGGATGCCACAGTTTTTTAACTCTTGTAATCCTGTTTCTTAAATAAAGAGTTTTGCAATGTTTTTTTCGATGATTACATGGATCAAGGAAGCATGTCTGTCAGATTCATTTGAAAAATTGAACCTTCAATTCAATTTAACTGAATCCATATATTATACATTGATCTATCTCCTGTTTTATAGTGTTATTTTTTAGCATTGAAAATGGTTCTTCTGACTTATATGCAATTTTGATATAATAAGATAAAATAGAAGTTTCATTAGTTTATTTGTTGGGAGCAGATATATATTTGAATTCTGCATTGAAGGTTAAAATATAAGATGAGTCCAAATAAGAACCCCGCATTTTGTTTTTATTGTTCATAGAGAGACTAACTTGTCACTTAATTTTTGAAATTAAAGAAGAGTAAAAAAATAAGTTTCAGATATCAGAATTCATTTTCTATACAAGTATTACCAAAAAATATATTGCATCCCAATAATTAATAAGGATCAGGGGTTCTATCTCTAACTTATGCATATAGAGAAAATTCAGTTGTGAGAGGGAAACCGATCTTGTGTGTCCCATATGTTATTCAACGGTGAAGATTACTCACCGTTGAACGGCGGTAGAAATTTGGTACCTATAATATGTAGTCCAAAAGAAAAAGAATAGTAACATTAATTAAGGTGAAATGAATTAAATTTTACTTTTATTTTGGATAGCTAATTATTTTGTAATATATTAATATCTCTCTTTAAACCTTGATGCACATAATCTAGATCCTCCCCACACATTGATGGTGTAACTAAGTATTTTTTTTAAAAAAATGTTATGTGAACATCAACTTCAATGTCTACCGTTGAGATTTTCAACCCTATATCTTTAGTTAGCCTGCTCCAACCTTTTTTAGACGAGTTATTGACGGTACGGGCGAATGGGTTGACCCTTTTTCCCATCCATACATAGATCGCAAGTTGAAAATTTTGTGAAATATAAAAAATAATTTCTTACTAACCATGGTTAATGTTCTTTATCTTTTAATGAGTCCTAATTTTAAGCTCCACTCTTGCACTTTTTTTTACCTTTTTCTTTAACACAAGTGTGCAAGCAGCAAAAAAGAAACTTTATTTATGAGTAGGGTTGTATGAGGACAATAAGAGAGAACTATCACCTTACCGCACTCCCATCCTTTTCTTTTGTTGTATTGGTTTTGGAACCAAAAAGGTGATACCACATTACTATATTATTTTTGTGGATTCTATGACAAACGTTAGTTTCTTTGATACTCAAGGACAATATAGGTATCTCCCTTTAAAAAAAAAGCCATTTTGACAAAGAGAACCCCACAAAACCTCTATTCCTTTCAAGTATCCAATGCCCTTTTCTGCTTAACTTTCATCACTTTTTAGGCAAATCCTTGCTTTTCTTTCTTGCAATCCAGCATTTTGTTACATAGTCACTTGTTTTCTCATTATTGTTGGTTTTTACACTAAACTTTAGTCTTTTTTCTTTGGTAAACACATAAAACTTTAAAAAACTAAATAAATAAATACAAAATCAATGAATTAAATAAAAATGTTCAACTATATAGATTGAATGTAAATATTTAGTACCACACCAAATATATTTTTTTTACTTAGGCTTCTCTAACACTATACAGATTGCTTAAAATATACATAAAAATTAAATGGTACCATGTTATTATATTACTTACTATACAATGTATCGTTTGAGCTAAGAATAAATAAGTATTCAATTATTGTCCCATTATTTTTTGTCCTCATTGTTTTTTGTCAAATCTAATGGCTTAATTTCTAAGTATAATATACATAACAAAATGGTAGATGTAAAATGAGACAAAAGGGTGGACGAAATGTCACCAACTCCCACTTGCTTCCCAACGAGAGAAGAGAATGTTGAAAATAAATTTGTAGCTATTCATTCATAGGTACATTTTTCTACTTAGCAATTAAGAGACTTGCAATTATTTATTTTCTTCTTTTATAGACTTTAGAGTGAGACTTCCTTTTATATATTTATGTTTTGACATTTTCCCTTAGTTCACATTTGTCAAAGTTATTATTCTATAAAGACTTTGCTCTTGTGTTAAAGCCTTAAAGGTATTCACCAATAACTCCTTTTCATGCAAAATGCAAAAAGTTCATCCTTTACAAAGGCCATAGCAAAAGAAGAACACTAAACTTGAGGGAGAGTCTTCAAAAAGAAGGCTCATTTGGTCAAAAGAGTTACTAGTCTTTTCTTAACATTCTTGCTCATGTGATTTTGACATTATGCATTAGTAGCACATGATCACTTTGAGGATAGTTCCAGGAAGGAAATTCTGCTTTTCTGAAATGCAAAGTGACTTGTGAAATATTTGGACTCAATTGGAAGCTTTTTTTTGGCTCATAAGTGTTATTCATTTGAGTTCTCTCTACTGTGAAGTTTTTAGGTAGGTTGGTGAATCTTTTGTAACTTTGTTATAATTGTTGTTCTGTGAATTGTATGTGAATAGCTATGGTTTTTGTTGTTTTCAGGTATGGGACTTGAAAAGTGTGGAGAAAATAAAATGTTAGGACTTAGATTTACTCCAAGGCACAACCGTTCAAACAGGTTTGCTTCTTTCTCATGTTGCTTGAATTGACGTTCTTTTTGGTTATTTGTGAATTGTGATCATTTATATCTTAATATTCTGATTTGGAATAATACCTTAGGTTCAAACCTGTTGTTTTAAAGGTCTATAATTTGGTTAATTAAGCTGCAACTAGCTAAGTTTTAAGCACCTTAATATTGAAAACAATATCAGGAAAAAAGGCATAAACTTATTTCATTTTTTTTTCTGTGTTTGCTCTTTCTATGAGGCAGTCTTCCTGATAATAAGAAAAGAGTTGAAGGGGATAATCCAGACAATCATGTTGAGGCCTTTGATACAATGAAGATGGTATAATCAATCACTCCATTCTTTTTCATTATGAAATAATCATCCCTTCTTTCTTTTTATTTTTATATCATCTTAAAATTGAATAAATGCATTCGATGAAGCACGAACACTTCAAATTGAAGGCATGTCCACTGTCTGACACGTGTCGCTGCTGACACATGTGATCACATTCAATTGCTTTTATTTTCTCAAATTATTACTGGAGTTGACTTGTCAGTGTCGTGTATTTGTGTTTGTGTTAGTGGTTCATATTTGGCATATTGAGTCAATTATGTATCATGAGTACCAAGGGGAGCCAAAAATTCAACAGAACTATATTTTCAAAAGTTTGTTATGAAATGGATGAACAGATAGTTGACCTTTTTCTTTTTTACCTTTCTCAAAGGTATATGATTGATGTTATTAGTCCCAACCATAATGTTGGGACATTAATGGTCCATATTGGTAATCATTCCTTATAGTCCCCCACACACAACAATTTTAATTTGCCTCAAGTATTGTTTGATTTGATTTTAGGACATGGGCTACGTCACTGAATGTGCTAAATCAAGGAATAAACAAAGTCCTACAAGTGAAGTCCATGGTGCTATGAAGCAAGAGGTACAATACCAGAACCTCATCATAATTGGTTTGGTGCATGTTTTCCTGCAGTCATATAATACTTATTGACATTTGGACCATTTAATCATGCTCTTTTGTTTGTCCTTTTCTTTTTGGTGCATTGCATTCATCAATTTCTAATGACTTTTTGCCATGCTATTTTAATCATGCTTCTTGGCCTAGTTGCTTTATGCCTATTTTTGAAGAAAAATAATTACCTTGTGACAGATTCTACAACTAGAGAGAAGATTACAAGACCAGTTTGAGGTTAGATCCACTTTAGAAAAGGCACTTGGAAACAGATCTTCATCACTAGTCCATTCAAATGAAAAGATGATGCCTAAGGTAGAAACAAGTTCAATATACTTAGGAACTATAGAGTTACATTGTTTTAGGCTTTGTTTGTCATGTTTTAATTTTTGTTTATTATTTTTATTATGCAGCCAGCCACAGAATTGATTAAGGAAATTGCAGTGTTAGAGTTGGAGGTTGTGTATTTAGAACAACATCTTCTCTCCTTGTACCGAAATGCTTTCGATAAAAAATTATCTTCGGCATCTCCATCTATCAAGGAGGAAACTGTAAAATATTCTCCTACAACACCTCAAACACCATTTGTCAAACCTTCTATGCCTGAGGTCTTAACCAAAACTGAATGTTCTACGCTACAATATAACGACCATGATGAGCTCGAGACTTTTCAAAATGAACATAGTAGATATGAACTTCAGAGTTTGAGGAAAGAAAATGACTTAGATTCTCGTGTTTATCGTTGTCATTCGTCATTATCACAGTGTACAACGTTTACAAGAGCATCTCTTCCAGAAGAATCTTTAACAAAATCTCTGCGCTCCTGTCATTCGCAGCCATTGTGCATGATGGAGGTAAATCTAGTCTCATGGAAAATCATTTAACCTGGTTAATGCAGTTTAGTAATCATAGAATACTTTTGATAGATTGAACTTTGAAACTCCCGCTTCTCTCTTTTATAAACATGACAATAGGCCATGCAATTCATTGTGAAATTGATGAGATCACGAGTTCATTAAGCATGTCGAAGGAAGCCAATAAACTTCTTTGTGAAATTAACGAGATCATGAGATCATTAGTGAACTCATGATGTCATCCCTTTTTCTTTGCAACCATGTTATCAACCTAAGGCTCTATTTGGATAAACAACTTAATTAAGTGCTTATGTATAAGTTATTTTTATAACAACAGATAAAATACAATAAAACTTTTTTCATATACAATATAAATTGTTTTCATAAGTTATCGTGAAGAGTTTATTTTGAGTATGAGTTGATTCTGTGCAGTATATCGAAAGCTCATCATCAAATATAATCAGTCTTGCTGAACATCTCGGTACGCGAATATCTGATCATGTTCCGGTGGAACCAAATAAACTTTCTGAGGATATGGTAAAATGCATATCAGCTATATATTGCAAGCTTGCAGACCCTCCTATGATACATCCTGGCCTTTCATCTCCTAGTTCATCATTGTCCTCAGCGAGCGGCTTTTCTATTGGAGACCAAGGCGATATGTGGAGTCCAAGGTTCAAGAATAATAACTCCTCTTTTGATGTAAGTTTAGACAATCCTTTCCATGTTGAAGGACTCAAGGAGTTTAGTGGACCATACAACACCATGGTTGAAATATCATGGATATATAAAGAGAATCAGAAATCAGGTGATACAAAAAAGTTGCTCCAAAATTACAAGTGAGTCTCTTATATTAATGTGATTAAGATAATGAAGATCTTATGTTATAAGCACATAGTTAAGTATTATTGAACATGTCATTTTTGTTGTTTAAGGTCACTTATTTCTCGATTAGAAGAAGTAGATCCGCGGAAGTTGGAACATGAGGAGAAGCTAGCTTTCTGGATCAACATACACAATGCATTGGTGATGCATGTAATATTCTTATCTTGTCTGATAAAATGCTTCTCTATAATATTTTTTCCATGCATTTATCTAGTTTTATTATAAGTTGGACTTATAATCTGCTCTTTGGTTTCTATAGGCATTTTTGGCTTATGGCATTCCACAAAACAATATGAAAAGAGTATTTCTTCTTTTGAAGGTAAGAAAATTAAGGACTAATAGCTTATGTCATTAAAAGATGAAACTGTTAAGTCCGAAGTATATGATGTATTTGTTTGTTTGGCCTTTGCAGGCTGCATATAAAGTTGGAGGCTATACAGTTAGTGCAGACACAATACAAAATACTATACTTAGGTGTCGAATGTCTCGCCCCGGTCAGGTGAATCCTATGAACCAAACCAGTTCTATATAACAAAAAAATATAAAGAAAAAAGATTCTATAAAAAAAATCCTATAAAGTAGTGACTAACATGAGAACATGTTCAAACTCGCTTCCCTTTGTAGTGGCTACGTTTGTTTTTTTCTTCGAAGACAAAATTCAAAACAGGAGATGGGCGACAAGCATATGCATTGGAACATCTTGAGCCACTTTCACACTTTGCTCTCTGTTCAGGAAACCATTCTGATCCAGCGGTATTCTCCTAATTTCCATTTTCCCTTGCGTAACTCTAATGAGTAATCCGTAATTACGATACTAGGAGTTTCTTAGCTATCATTTTCCCTTTCTTAACTCTAACAAGTTGTTTATAATCTTCTGATGAACTACGATAGGTACGTGCATATACACCAAAGAGGGTGTTTGAAGATCTGGAAGTAGCGAAAGACGAGTACATTCGAGCTACATTAGGCGTACGAAAGGACCAAAAAATACTTCTACCAAAGCTTGTTGAATCATTCGCAAAAGACTCGGATTTGTGTCCTAGTGGTGTCATGGACATGATCCTAGAATCTCTACCTGAATCACTAAGGAAAAGAGTTAAGAAATGTCAGACTCCAAAATCCAAGAAGTGCATAGAATGGATTCCACATAACTTCAATTTTAGATATCTCATATCTAAGGATGTCTTAAAATGATACTACTTGGTAGTGTTACCTCTTAATGGAGAAACGGTTTTACATTGTTTGCTCTATGTAATTCTTTTTGTACAAAGTAGATTGTAGTTGCATGATTGTGTTGTGTTGTGATGTTGGTAAATAACTTTCTGATAAATATAATGACAATTGGACTTTTGCACCAAATCATTTTTTCTCATTCAATTGCTTAAAAGTAGAATACTTGAAACAAACAAATAGATTATGGAAAATAAATAAATAAATCTTAAACATGTTATCTAGCCATTAGAAAGTTTTCTCTTGGGAAAAAATGTTATTGTTATAGGGCATCATGCTTGAGGACTCTCTCTTGATTAAAATTTCTTGGCAAAACATCTGCATCAGAGATTCCTCTAACTTTCGTACCCTCCGCCGTGCCTTTAATGCAAAACCAAACATGTATAACTTCTGCTCTCATGTGCTCTTCACTCGGGTTAATTTCAACTGAAAAAGTAACCCACTAAGAATGTGAACTTGTATTCACTTTCCCACAAATTCATATCACAAGCCTTACATTAACTCAAAAACAATATAATCAGGTCATTTTCAAATTACCAAACAAGAACAACATCATGAAATCAATAAAATAGGAAGTCAATCCTTATGTCAAAATTTTTAAAAATTTAGAGGCAAGTAAAAAGGAAATAGGAATCAAGAAATGAGTGAGACTAATCCTGAACTTATCAAATTACAATTTATGCAAAGGAGTTAACAAATAATCAACATTCATATATCAAACCTGGCATTACCTAACTATCACTCACATACATTCTATAAATCCAATCCACACAACAAATACTGATAGCAATAACAACCATTATCATTTGTGTCTTCCACTACACACAGTTTCTAGTTTCTGTGTTCTGTTAACATTTACAAATAAGTTTGTTATTCCTTTCCTCACGTCAAACTTTATTGACCTCAAACACAAAGTATTTTTTTTCAAGCTACCAATAACCACATTTTCATGGAGAAGGATACAGAAACATAATTAAAAAAGTTAAATGCACATCTAACCTTGACCATTCTATGATGTCAACGTTTGCTGAGGGTGACTTTCGAAGCAAAATGTCCACTATTCCATCGGGTATGGATACCTGTTCGACATGTACTATCAGTGGCTTCAAGTTACACAAGGAAGGGAGCTCAACCTTCATTAAGTTAGGAAACAGCGTATTCAATTATATTTTCGAGTAGGCGAGGGTCAATGATAAGTTTTTGGTAGCGAAAATAGATTTTGTTCGGGGAAGTTGAGGAATCTCGAAGAGATAAAATATTAGAAATAAATGTTGTGAAAGCCTCGAGAGTGTTAAATTGCGAGGAATAAAGTAGTGTAAGGTTGGGAAGATGTTTCCAAATATTCTTCCATCTCGTCGATAGAATGCAAGTTTGGATGGCTACTTTGGTGTCTAAAAAGGAGAGTATGTGAAGTACAAGACAATTAGATAAATTACTTAGCCTGTCTTTGTTTTCATCGCTGTTGTTATTCTTCATAATTATTTCACTTGCAACTAAAACAAACCCAAACAAATATACCTAGTTATTGTCGTCGTGGTCGTTGAGTTGTGAATTGTGAGTAATGAATTAAGCAGCTTAGAACTGAGAAACACGAACAAACACCTGCTTTGATTGTGCAAACAGCCAGCCACAACACAGAAGCTCCACTTGCAACGATTGAGGAGCATGTTTTGGGAGCATAACATGTTCCAGTGGATTGGTATGCGTGTAATTTGCTGAGATCAATTGAAGATATTATCAATAGTTTGATTCCGCCAGAAGATTGTAATTAGGTAGGTAATGCACCTTCCAACTACAACAATTGGCTTACTTTGAAATGGGATAGTTCAGACTTGTTAAACGGCCGTTCCCAAACATTCACCCGAAATTTCTATTGTTCCTTTAATTTAAAGGATTAAATTCTTCAAGTATCAATGAATGGAAGTATTGAAGTGTCAATGAATGCACCTCATTGTTTTGACACTTGAATAATACCATTTAAACCAAGTCTAACAAGAATTTAATAATTTGAATGAAACAATAGAAATGGTCAGTTGAATGCATGAGAGCTGTTGTAACGTCCTGATATTTAATTTCATATTATTATTATTATTATTGTTTGTTCACTTTCAACTCTCTTTTATTTGGTTGTTGACCTTTAAAACCAAGACACACCACAATACATTACCACACATTTTTCCTTCTCTAAATTCATTTCTATTAGTGTCCCGTGACAACTCAACAAATACACAATCTTTCTCTTTTCTCTCACTTGCAACAAAATATCAAAACCAGACAAGCTTTTCTCCTCCCATGGCTACCACCTTCCCACGGCCGTAACTCCTCCGTCACGTCACGCGTCGTATGACAACCCCATGACCACCATCAAATTTCTCTCTTCTTCCTCTTCAAAAACCACATATTTATTTTGTAGATTGGTGAGATTTGAAACGTTCCAATCATCACCTTCTCTCTTATTACCTTGCCATTATGAGCCTCCTTGTGAGCAACTAAGTCGATAATCTTATTCCTCGCCGTTTTCTCAAGGAACCCCCTATATTTATTTTGCGATTGAAACACTTTCACCGGCGACCACCGTGCCGGAGTTCACCTTCGCCGCGTTTGAGCTCGCCTCAGCCACACCGGAAAATTGTCTCGTGGCCATTTAATCACTTGCCTTCTTGGTGAGTTCTATCTTCCTTCTATTCTCAAAATTATATTTTTGTATTTATTTATATTTATTTTCGGATTTTTGATTAAGCATGTTGTTTTTGCTATATTGATGATTTTAAGTTTCTTAGTAGGTTCTTGGTGCATATATTGAACTTAGTTGATGTTAGAATCTTATTTGGCCCTATAAAGGCTTGAAAATCAATGTTATATCGATGAAGTTTAAACTATGGTTATACTTGGCATCAAATCAGTCAATTTGAATATGGGATTAGTGCTATGGTTAGGCATGTTGTTTTGTTGTGGAAATGATAAGTATAAGGCTTATGTAGTGCTTTGATTTATATAGGCTATGTTCAAAGACATTTTTAGGACTTTATCCAAACGTAACAAGAGCTTGAAGTTCATAAGTATAGTCTAATTAAACTAGTAAGGTATGGAATCTATTCTATCATAAGTTAAATTCATTTTGGTTCAGTTGTTAAAAGCTTAAATCAGTTGAGTGAGATTTGAAGTGCTTCAAGAATAATTACATAGAGGCTTATGTTTATGGTATATAGTTAAGAGATAATTCTAGTGTTTGATGTTGTTGATAAGTTACATTTGTAATTGGGAAAATATACAAAAACTTTTGAAGTTAAATTAGATTAGATTTGGTACTTTAAGCTTGGATACAAATTATGTCTTGTAGTTAGGCTGTGCTTTCAATTAAAGTGATTGTGTGTTTTGCTGCATTTCTTTTGACTCGAGATTTTGATGAAAAAGCTTAATTCCTCTATTTTAAAACATGTTACTCTATAATTTATATCGACAAACTTTGACAACATTAGTCTCCATGGAGCAGTGTTAGGATTAAGGTCATCATGCATTGAGTCAACTATTTTTATAAAAATCTATTATTACTTATTTTTTTGTGATTACTTTATTGGGTATGTATATGTAAATAAATATTGTTGTGTGCATTCCCATATCTACCCGTATAACTTGATGTGTAATCTGACCCCTCTATTCTTTTTCGGCTAAAATATGGTACTCGTCCCTGCAAATATGCCTCGTTTAAGTTTTGGTCCCTGTAAAAAAAAAATTGTTTTTGGTCCTTGCAAAAATTTTTGTTTTTTAAAATAGTCCCTCCAGAGACTATTTTCAGAAACAAAAAATTTTGTAGGGACCTGTTTAAAAACCAAAATATCTTGCAGGGACCAAAAACTACAAAAATGGGTCCATTCATCATGTGCCACGTATGCAAATCATCACAAAAATGGGGTCGGGGACTATTTTAAAAAACCAAAAATTTTGCAGGGACCAAAAACAATTTTTTTTTTACAGGGACCAAAACTTAAACGAGGCATATTTGCAGGGACGAGTGCAATATTTAAGCCTTCTTTTTCTTTCGTTGTTCCTCTTTCTTATTTTATGCTCTTAGCTGCCAACAAGGATTGGACAACTGATGTTGAGATCATGTTGACCTTAGCGGCGGAAGTTAAAGACTAGGTTGTGTTATTGCCTGTCTAAGTTGATTGAGTCTTTGTAGTCCCTTGTTGATTTGTATTTGTTTATTTGTATTTGTATATATTGAGGACTTTCTTTCTATTTGGATTTGAAAATTGTGTATGTATCATTGTGTAATACCTCCCTTTTCATGGTGGCATTTAACATGGGAAAGGCTAAAAGTTTCCCACCATGGGAAAGTTAATATTAGCCATCAGATCAAATAAAGAACACAATCTTATCATACACATTCAACATTAGATTTTTTTTCATTACCTTCAACTACCATCTCTCCTTCAATGTCATATCATCTTTCAACCTAGAGTATACAATTCCAGAAATTAAAAGCTTAAAAATTCTTCTCACAATTATTCCCGAACTCAAATTAAACTCTTGAACAGCCTAGAGATCCGAAAAAAATCTTTATGAAAATGAAAATAGATCAAAAGGTATACCGGTAAGTTTTCAATCAGGCAAAAGAAACACCAACATCCATCATCACATAAAGCACACACCTCACACATCTTCCTTTCAAACTCCACTCCAAATTTCTCACACATTCAATTTCTTCAACTCCCACGACAACTTAAATTAACTTGTATTACCTTCTTCTGTTGTTAGATTCAAGTGAGAATAATAAAATCAAATTAAAGATAAAATAATAAAATTGGGTTATGAGAAAGTGGTAAAATATAAAATTGGGGGTTTTGTTATAAGGAGAGTGGCGAAGAATAAGAAAAGAGTTTGGATGCATGGATGCGAGTGGAACAACAATTTAATCTTTGATTTGGTATTTCATATGTCAATTAGAGAGAGAAAAAATTGAGAGATGGTTGCAGTGAAGTTGGTGTGTATGAAAGAGAGAGATGGTGGTGAAAGATAGTGGCAAAAAATATAGTGT
>Ga0315915_1003608_pt1 | contig 19612 bp, 6 predicted proteins | sample MpolbnodulesMG_FD_207738 | JGI IMG/M metagenome (GOLD analysis project Ga0315915, IMG submission 207738) | Medicago polymorpha root nodule microbial communities from Los Angeles, California, United States - branched nodules | ecosystem: Host-associated > Plants > Roots > Nodule | place: USA... | reverse complement strand
AAGAGGAAAATAAAATCTATGATTATTGATTATCATTGACAAAGTTTGGCAATGAATTTATGATAATCTGAAACATAAAAACTATGTATTTGTAGTAATTGTCATCTGAACAAGAAAGAATATAATGAAAATTTACCAATAACAATATTGTTTCAAAACTTTTAAATTCCTAGACCAATCATGTATATAAAGGAATACAAAGTGCTTATATACACTATTTCTATAATCTACAACAAACGATAAAGTAAAGTCAAATTGTTTTCATCTAAGCGATAAACTGTTTTCATAAACTATCCTGAAGAGTTTATGAAAATAAGCCGAAAACAACTTATGGATGTGCCATAAGTTATTTCTATAAGCTTTCCCAAACAGTCTCACAAGTATTCGTGTGTCGTACATAAGATCAAATAAATCAATCCAAATAAAACTGAGTAGTTATTTTCAAAGAATACAGCATCTGCAGCCTTGCGAATCTTGGGGGCCTTCAAACCACCGATCCCATAAGCGATTCAAGGGACCGATTGTTCTGTCAAACCAGAAAATTGTATCATTAGTTAGTAAGGTATATCAAAGATCAAATGTGATGCAACACAAACACAATGTTTTGAGAAGCGATTTTACGATGGAAGCAAAGGATCAGGTCTTGTTTGTACACTACTCAGCAATCTGGCAGCAAAAATACAAGATGGAAATTCAAAGTTAAACTAATATGGACTGCATCAAACTAACATTTATTATACAACTACATGATAGAACCATTTTAGTATTAATTTTAAGTTTACTCTTTGCATGTTGTTGATGCTTTATCCATCCTTTCAAGTTTTTCCAGCTCTTCCTGCATTCATTTTTTCAGTGAATATTAAATCAAAACACTTGCATCAAAATGAGAATCAAATATCTGTCTCATAAGAAAAGCTAAGAACTACAATCAGCATCCACAGAAAAGCTCCAAAAAATTTCATTACGAAAGTCTGTATGAAAGTCATGCCGCAAAGAGCCCATAAGACAGAAGAGTGAAAACACAAACATATAATAGTTAACTTAAGAGGCAAACTAAGTGATCAGGATCGTTAAAGATTCTTATTTCTTACTAATAAGGTTTTGTCAAATGCTGGAGACATATAAACAAAATGGAACATGAAGCAGTTTCTCATGCATGTCGAAAAACTTCGAAATTTTCCTAGACCTAGTCACTTCAAAAGCAACCGATATATTGAGAAATTAGAGCAATACTTGCTTGGTCACAAAAATATACATCATTTAAAATCATTTTTACCTTTTTTCACTTATGTGTGTGTCCAAATCATTTTTATCATGCTTCTATTTTTATGGATGCGCAAGTCTTGCACCATTCTAGTAAGTGAACAAAAATGCTCATTGTTTCAAATTAGTCACAAAATTTAGAATTTACATAACATTTTCTTTCTTAAAAAAGGAGATGCCATAAGATTGAAAGGACTTTAATGATAAATCATATTCCCTCTGTAGTATGTCCCATAATGTGTTGCTTTAGTACACAGTTTAAAGATCACTAGACTGAAATTATCACTCAAAGTTCCAGTAAATTTTCTTGAGAAAATAACGTAATGGAAAAAGGTACATTTACCATAATATGTCAAATTGCCAACTATGTGAATTCCCATTGTATCTACCCAAACTGAGGAAGACTAGCTAAATTTCTGCGTCTTGTTTACTAGTGTCAACGAGGGAATTATTATTAAAGCCTACGACACTCTCACAATCCCAAACCAAACCTCAACTTTATTCCTTGAAACAAAAAATACTAAGGTCTAAGTGTGTGTACCATAAACAAACATTTGGTAGAACAACCTAAAAATTTCCAAACTAAAAAATTACATAAAAGTTTCAAACGGCATAGAGTGTAGTTCGAAATTTGTTGGACAGATCTCAAGGTTAAGCTAATCCATCAAGAAAGATAGGTTGACTTAATTGTACGTCTGAAGCTAAACTATTGATAGACAACATACTATAGAAAGAAAGATTTCCAGTTCTCTCCGTCACTATGTAGTTAACTCCCCAAGTAAGTATAGTGCAACTACTGAATCTCAACACATCCCTCCCTCCAATAAAATTCAAAGTCACCAGTCCACTAGTAAAAACGAGTGATAAAATCAAATGTCAATTCAGCGTCGTGACAGGAGGTCAGTAGTTAAGAAGATATACGTAAAGGCGGGCTTTAACTGAATTAATATACTATTGGAACTAACCAATAGAAGGTTAACGGAGCTAGTTAGGGTGTTGGGAATTTACTCAGACTTGATAAGGAGGAAGGTGAACCTCGAATCGCATCATTTCTCCGATCATTTTCTGGTATTAGTTGATTCTATCAAGTCGTCTCAAAGAAAATTTATATGACCTTAATGCAAATATATCGACCTTTTGGAAAATTCATACAAAATGAAAACGTGAAGTTGTCTAAACCACAAGTCTCATCTCTCAACTGTAAATAAGACAGAAACGATAGAAACAAAAGTAAAAAATGGAAGATATGTTTAATTATACCACAAATCATCAATCATAGTAAGATTTAGCTTCATTCTTCAGTGAGGACTAGTAACAACAGTGGATGGGATGGATACTCAGCTCCAATGTTCATACATCTTTCTAAACACAATTACCAGCTAAAAACACACTTTGTTAACTAAGCACAATTGATAACCCAAATACAGTTAACATAATTTTGAAAAAAATTCATGCATCAATACATAGATCACCTTAGGTAAAAATATCAAAAGATGAAACTACCATATTCATAATTCCATTTGATAGAAAAATAGTCAAAAAAAAAAAAAAAATCAAATTTACTATCCAGCATAGCATAGGAGGCAACATGATCAATTTCACAAATAGCATTTGTTTCTAACAGTACCAACTCCTCAATAAAGAAAAGTTAAAATTCTCCACAACCCATTTTAGCTTTTTTGTTGAACACACATAACTAATCAAATTGCAAAAAGTAAACAATAAAAATGATGTTGAAGTTGAAGTACCAACCTCTAAGTACCTTGTTTCCTGTTCCAACCTTTTAAGCTCGGCATGTATTCTATGTTTCCCTCTTGTATCTGAAGAAGAAAGAGACTGAGACTGAACCCGGTGGTGGGTCATGTGGTTCTCGGATTCAGACCCACCCGATTGCATTTTCTGATGCTAAGATGGTAACAATACTAGCTTGATGAACTGCAAAGTCTATGAAACAGAGGTGATTAAGGAAAAAGACTCCATTTTTATGGAAACAAGGATGACCCAGAAATGATATTATTCATTGACCCAATAAAGACAAGTGTTGAAGATTGTAACTGCAAAATACAGAGAGAAACAGAGACAGAGACAGAGAAGAAGTGTGTTTGTTTGTGAAAAAATCAGAGAAAGAGGGTTCAGTATAGTTCAGGTCTGTGTTTTGGATTTTTCTAAGTTTGATGTTTTATGAAGTTGTTTTGTTTGTTTCTCTCTCTTACTTTCCAACGTTTGAAGACTTTTGTTTAAGTCGCAGTTTCTGACTCTGTTCGTTCGTGCAGTTGGCAGCACTTTACAGTTTACTATTTCAATGACAAATCTCTGTTTTTACTCTGTTCAATTCTGCAGTTGTCTTGGCACTTTGCTCTCTCAATGACAAATCACTTTACTCTGTTTTTAATTCTTCTAATAAATTTCTTCCACCGTCTTTCAAAAGTTTTTCATCTTTACTGTGTTTAACAGTAAACTCATACATATTATTTTTGAATAAAATTTTATAAAAAAAGTTATAATATTTTAAGAATTTAGCTCAATTTTTTTTTTAACAAAACATGAATTAAATATGAATTTTTAAAGGTTAAAAATTCATTTTTAATTCATGTTGGGTTGAAAAATTCTAGTTTTTTTCAGAGATTTTTACAATATTTTATACAATTTTGTTAAAAAATACAAATGCAACCCATGAATTGACTTAAAAATAGATATCAAAAGTGGTGATTGAAAATTTTATAGAGATTAAAAATCGAAAGAATTTTTTTAGAAAGACTTAATTGAAAAGTTTGTATATTTATAAAGAACAAAAACATGTTTAACCCTTGAAATATTTGTTTTAGCATACTAGAAAACACTATTTTAATCTCCGTGAGCTTAAATTAGTTGGTAGGGATATTGCATATTATATGCAGGGGTCGGGGTTCGAATCTCGGACACCCCACTTCTCCACATTTAATTATGTTGGCTCTAGCCACTAAACTACTTGATAAAAAAAACTATTTTAAAATATAAATCTTGCTGCAAAATAAAATAAAGGTTTCTACAACATGAATAACAATATTTTTATTTGATAATTTAGTTTTTTAGGAATTGAAAAATTTGTTATTTCCTATGAAATTACATGGACATTTACAAAATAGAAAACATTGACTTAAAATAAGACAACATATTATTACACCTTAATCTCGACTATGATTTGACTACAACATCAAATAACTTTGTGGTTCTTCATCTTATCAAGTGTCCCAAAATTACTTCCCAGGTTCAAATCGTACTCATCAATCTAAACAAAAAAAAAGTGAGATATGATATCTCAGTGAGTTCTTAAACAAACTTTTAGCGCACTAACTTCCACTTTCAATATCTATTTCACAATCTCAATATAAAATTCACTTGAAGGTCCATAACAGTTCAATTTGAATGTTTTTTCTGTGTTCCAATTGATGTTCAACCAAGAATTTATATCATCGTTTGAGTATCACCAATTCACCATGATAGACATAATTAAAAATACACTTCAGCATCCATTATATCTTGGGTTAATAGGGTTTTTATAGGTCATTTCCGGTTTTCCCTCTTGTAAATTATTTTTTTTTATTTACCCCCTGTAAAAAAAAATTGTTTTGATTTACCCCCTAATAGGTCAAACAAAAACCAATTTTATTTTTTTTTCAATAAATTTTCGTTTTTGTTTGACCTATTAGAGGGTAAATTAAAACAAAAATATTTTACACGGAGGTAAATCAAAAAAAAAAATTACAGGAAGAAAAACTAGAAATGACCTATATTACAGGGGGTAAAGACTTATTAACCCTTGTATTTTCTTTGGTTATTGTTGTTGAATCATAAATCTACACAACATATATATTTATGCAGGATAGCAATGATATGTTTACGCAGGATAACAATGATATGTTCATACAAATATGTAAAATGCATAAAGACATAAAAAAAAAAATTGTCAGGTAGCCTATTGGCACCTTATAAGGTGAATAAGTGGGGTGTTCGGGGTTTGAACCCCGGCCTCTGCATATAACAATGCATTGTCCTACCAACTGAGTTATGCTCACAGGACTATAAAGACATAATTTTAATGCTAACAATAGTAGAGAAAAAAAAAACTCGTTTAATTTTATAAACTAGATTATTACATTTTTGGAATAGTCTTCCTTCAAATCCAAATGGATTGTTATTATTATTGTTATTTTATTATCGTAGGAAGACTACAAATTTCTAAGGCCTATACGACAGCAGAGGGGCTCTATATTGCAACATCCAAATTTTTGTACGTTAAAATCATTAGGATTTGAAGATGGATATTCTGTATCATCCTTAATCTCTTGCGGAGCTTCAATTTCTTTAGTGTTTTCACCCAAAGCACTCACGATAACAATAAGCAACAATGCCATTTTCAACACCATCTTCAAGGAAGTTGCCATTACAAACCACTTTTATTTTCAAAGAAAATCTAAATAGTTAAATTTGTATTGTGTCTACCTCTAATTCTATCTATTTATATATACCTAATAAGATTAATTTTGGTAATAGTAATAAATGTTATATATTTTTTTGACTAGTTAAATATATAGTTAAATTAAAAATTACTGTTATGTTAATTCATTATAATACACTAAAAATAAAATTATTTTGTAAAAAAAGTAGTCAATATATAATTATAGGGTAGATCAATTATAACACTTTAACTGCCTTCCTGGTTGGGTCTTGTTGAAGGGGATACTTTTTTAAAGTAACGATATTTGTACAATTATTTTTTATAACTTTTGTGATAATCTTCTTTTTCTATCTTTCTATTGATCAAAAACAATAAAGAGAAAAATAAATAGAGACTAAAAATACAATGTGAGTACGAGAAAGAAATTTATCCAAAAGTTATCACAAAATGAATTTGAACCTCTTATACAAAGGTCAAGAGTTCGACCTATGACTCTTGCGTGCGTATGAAAGAAAAAGTCTATAGACTATTATTCTAAAAAATATTGATCTATTACTCTTGTGTATGAAAGAAAAATCAGTAGAAATGGAAGAATTCATTTTGTATGTCCCACAAGTTCCACCTTCTAGTATTTATTTTCAACACTATTTATTATCTCTTAATTTCTATAAATTTATTTCTAAGCACTTTATTTATTTTGATTGATTTTTTTAAGTGCTTATTTCATCAAATTTTAAAGAACACAATTCAACTCCCTCAATCGTTTATGTTTGAAGTCACTTGTTGAACATGAATAAGTTTTTGTCACTCATAGAGTTTGCTTACATCGATAATTTTCACCCTGGTATTATAATGACACCATATGAAGCTATGAATGCTTGAAGAAGTAGAATTGCTTAACGTGGGTTTGAAATTGGAAATAGTCTTGTATTAGAGATGGATGTGGTTCAACAGACCATTGAAAAAGTTAAGATGATTCAATAAAATATTAAAACATCTCATAGTAAGAATAAAAGCAACCATGACCAGAGGAGAAAATACTTGAAATTTTTATAGGGTGATCATGTATTTTTAAGAGTCACTTCAACGGTTCAACCACTTGGGTTGGGAGAGCATTGAAAATGGGTAAACTTAACTCTCATTTTATTGGACCTTTTCAAATCCTGAAACATACTGGTGGTGTAGGCAACCAAGTAATGTTACCACTTTCACTTTCTAACCTTCACATGCTTTCTATGTCTCACAAGTTTGGCAAATATGCTATCGACCCAATGCATGTAGTTGAATTGGATGATGTTTAAATATAGAAAATTTTACTTTTGAGACTTTGCATGTTTGGATAAAGATCAAGAAACTATGAGAAAGTGATTATATTGGTAAAAGTTGTATGGGTTGGAGCAGCCGGTGAATATGCAACTTGGGATAGTGAGAATAAGATGTGCAATTTGTACTCATAATTGTTTGCTCAGATAGATTGTAGATAAAAAGCTAAAAAAAAATATTAATGGAATATTAATTGAACTTCCTATCGTTCCTGCACAAGGAGTGCCAGGAAATTCTAAGAGAATGAAGAAGCAGCCATATTAGAGGTCCGTAAGTTTAAACGAAAAAAGAGCCAAAATACAAGCTCAACAGCAAAGGAAACTAAATAGTAACACCCAAACACGAAAGAGAATTAAACCACCAAAAATGATAGTTAAAAATAAAATTTGGTTGATTTTACTTCGACCACCAGAAAGATTGGAGTTTAATTAATTTTCTCAAGAAGATACTAAAGAGAATTCCCCTTTTGATTAAAAACTTTTGAATTTCTTACACGACAAATGATCCAGACGCATGAAATCCAAATCAAATTAAGACCACAACAAATACTTTTTGAGAAGCCGCCAGTTGATCCGAATTTAAGTAAATGGTCCGAGAAATGAGTCAGGTAAATTTTGAATCATTACTTTTATCTTAAGTTTTTGACATCTAAAAAATTCGTATTTAGTTCATCTCATATTAAAAAAAATAGAGAGAAATTTTCTATAATGTTTCAAACATGCTTGGAAAAAAATCCAAAGACATATGTCGACTTGTTCTTAACAACACAGACTAAAACTCCTTGCAAAATAATTTGTAGCGAGTAAAACCTATGATTTTTTTAATTGAAACGACAAATAAAAGAAAATCAGTTATATAGAGACTAAAAATATGATCTCTCTCTCTCTCTCTCTCTCTCTCTCGTCACACAAGTATATTATTTTTTTTTTGAAGAGGCTAAAATGAGATATATTACCACTGCAAAAGTTCCTCGTATGCCAGAGAAGAACACCAAAGTCACAGCAGTATTTACAACTATGAACAACAAATCAACAAAAAAGAAAACAACAAACTATTAACCAATGCCCAAACTGGTGTAAGGACTAAGCCACCAGTCATGGTAATTAAAGGGAAGAGAAGGAAACTTCGCCTTTAACCACATAAAAGTGAGGGATTTAATTTTATCCACCACCTGAACAATTGTGCATTCTTTGCCTGTGAATAGTTTGTTGTTTCTTTCATTCCAAATTTCCCACACGGATGCAAATCAAATAACCTGAAGAATCGACCGACGAGCCTTAGCAACTCCACCAACAAAAATGAATTGATTAAAATAATCCCCCACACTCAAGCGAGATATCGTCGATATGCCCAACCACCTGAATATTAAATGTCAAACTGAACCAAAAAGATGAAAATGTAAAAACAAATGTGAAGAGTTCTCGTCAGAGCCATAACCGGCCACACACAACCTTGAATCATTATGGATAACCCCACGTCTAACTAAATTGTCCTTTGTTGGCAACCTATCTCGAAACTGCCGCCAAGCAAACAAGCCGACCTTCAAAGGAACATCTTTATTCCAAATAGAAGATGCAGCCACTGAAGAAGCAGCAGGAAGTTGAATAGTGAGGAAATTATAAGCACTACGAACGGAGAAGTCGTGAGATGTCTCCAAATTCCAAAGCCACCTGTCAGCTTTATCAACCTGCAAAGTGACATTTTGAAGTAATAATATGAGTTCCCCCCACCAACTCCTCCTCCCATGCCAACAACCGCCTCCTCCAACTCCACGCCTGCCCCTCATCCCCCCACCCTAACTGACACATCCCAACCACTGAAACCTCCTGACACAACGACAAGTCAAATAATCTAGGAAACCTAACTCGAAGCGACACATCTCCAACCCACACATCCGACCAAAACAGAGTACTCTCCCCATTTCAAACACCACAATTGACATTATCCCGAAACCACTCTTCCATACTCAACACCTCTAAATCACGCCAGCACATAGATGAGTAGCGCCCCCCATCCCTCAACCGCCCCTCTGCCAACACATACCGTGCTAACAACACTCTAAACCACAAACTCTCCCTCTCCACCAACATCCGCCAACACCACTTCCCTAGTAACGCACTATTAAACTCCCTAATTCTCCTAACCTCCAACCTCCTTACTGCTACAAACAAAATTCCAGTCCACCCAAGATATTTTCATGTGGTCCTCACTCCCCTAAAAAAAACAATTTAACATAGATTCTATAGAGGAGACAATACTTGAAGGAGCCTTGAGAAAAGAAAGTGCATAAACACGCAGAGATGACAGGACAGACTTCAGTAAAACCAGACAACCACCCAAGGATAAATGTTTAGAGTTCCAGCTAGACAGTCCAGACTTTATACGGTTCAGTAACGATTCCCAAAAAGCCAACCGCCTCGCATTTCCACCAATAGGCAAACCGAGATACACAAAAGGGATAACCTTACAATTCAATACCATAGTTGCTTCAGATAACCAGGAAGCGGGCATATTTACCCCGACCAACTGACTCTTAGAAAAGTTTACCTTCAACCCAGATAGAGATTCAAAAAGAAGAAGAACCACCCGCATAGCTTGAATATTTGCCCACGACTTCTCTCCCAGGATGAGAGTATTGTCTGCAAATTGAAGATGGTATATTATTCAACCCAGATAGTATATTATTTTAAATACAAACAATGTTAGAATTCACTTTGAGATCCGTGACATAGTTTGGAAGTTTTCATTGGGGATAATTGTTGAACCAAGAATCTATTTCCTTCGGTCTACAATCACATGTAAGAAGCAAATTGCGGTAATATCAATTTAACTATTCAATATATAATAATAATAATAATAATAATAATAATAATAATAATAATAATAATAATAATTATTATTATTATTATTATAATCAAGGTGTGTTTGGAACTACGTTTGGTTCTCTTTCAAACGTAAGAAATTTCAACTCTTCAATTTGTAGCTTCACATATCTGTAGTGGAAAATGTCTAGGGGAGTGCGACAAACTTGAGTTTAGGATTGCAAAAGATGAACCAAACACATACTCAATTGATTTTGAACCATAAAGTTATATGAGTGTGTTTGATGATCATATGACTGATGCTAAATATATTGAATATGGATGGTTATAGACATCTATAACCCACATGCAGCATATTTGTTTTTTCTTTAACAACAAAATTTATTAAACTAGATCCCTGCTCTCAAGACGAACAGAGATGATCAGTGAATTAGAAACTACAAACTAGAGACATTGTATATAGGCAGAACACCTAAAAATAAACACCATGAAAGACATCCATATGCATAACACCTCAAACACACCTTCCTTCAACACATATGAGGACAATAACCACCAAAATAAAATCTCATTACCAAAATCAGACTCCATCACAAACAACCATTGAAAACGATATTCATAACCACCTATTGTCACTACTCACCACAACAAAAACACCCATAGAACAAACAACCTCTTCTCATCACCATAGTTGAGACACACTCTCCTAAACTAATGCTCATACAGCTTCCACCACCTCTCAACCTCCACTCCACCGAAAACACACCATAGCGCAAAACACAAGCAGCATGGGTTTGTTAGTGATATGTTAAAAAATTGTAAAATGAATAAAGACCAACTTAAGATGGTAACATTAGCAAAGAAAATATAGAACTTTCCATTTAATCTCGTAAATGGATTTATTACATTTTTTGGAATATTCTTCCTTCAAATCCAAATGGATTGATTATTACATTAAGAACTACATATTTCTAAGTCCTCAAATTTCTAAGTCCTATACGACAACAAATAGGCTCCCACACACAACATTTAGATGCTTGTATCTCAAAATCAACAGGAGTTGAATATGGATATTTCATTTCATCCTTAATTCCTTTTGCGGTTTCAATTCCTTGGGTGTTTCCCACCAAAGCACCGACAATAACAATAAGCAACAATGCCATTTTCACCACCATTTTTAAGGAAGTTGCCATTACAAACCACTTTTATTTTCATTGAAAATCTAAGGAGTTAAATTTATATTGTATCTACCTCTAATTCTATCTGTTTATATATACCTAATAAGATTAATTTTGGTAATAGTAATAAATATTATATATTTTTTTGACTAGTTAAATATATAATCAAATTAAATATTACTGTTATGTTAATTCATTATAATATATTAAAAATAAAATCATTTTATAAAAAAGTAGTCTATATATAATTATAGGGTAGATCACTTTATAACACTTTAACCAATGCAAAAAGAGGAAGAACGGTAGAAAGAAAAGGTAGTCAATATATAATATTACTGTTTTTGTAGAATTATTTTTTGATAATTTTGTGATAATCTTCTTTTTATCTTTTTTTATTGGTCAAAAATAGTAGAAAGAAAAATGCAAAAAGAGTAAGAAGAGTAGAATACAATGTGATTATGAGAGAAAAATTTGTTCAAAACTTATCACAAAATAGTTGTACAAATATCATTTCTCAATTTTCTATAACACGTTGAATGAAGATTTGAATTCTATACAATAGATGTGTCTACATTTTCCTTTAAAAAAAAAATGTGTCTACTTTTAATGTCAGAAAATACTACCTCGAATATAATTAACTCCAGTGAAGAGGACACATATACCTAATTTCAAAAAGGCGAAGAAAAGAATAAAAAAAAATGTTAAAAAGCCTACATTAAAGCTTAGAGTTGGTATTGCCATTCTTTTTCAAATAAATTAATATCAACTAAAGTCTAAAAGAATTGGTGATTCAACCTAGCAAACTCGAATTGGTGATTCAACCTGGCAAACTGGAATTGGTGATTCTTAAAAACACTATTTATCACAAACACTATTTATTTACTGGGAAATGCTAACAAAAATAGAACTTTATCTTTGAAATGCGCATTTAACACTATTTATAAAAACACTATTTATCACAAACACTATTTATTTATGAGTAAACCATCAAATTGGTTCATGTTTTTGTAAGTTACTTTCAAATTAATCTTCGATTCTATTAATATTTTAAATTAGTCTCTATCTTTGTCAAAAGTTTCCAATTAGATCCCTCGTCACATGACAAAAACATAATGACATAAGTCTAATTGAGAAATTTTTGACAAAGACAGAGACTAATTTAAAATATTAATAGAGTCATAGGCTAACTTGAGAATAGCTTACAAAGGCGGGGATCAATTCGATGGTTATGGATTATTTTTAATTTTAAATCTTTACCAAGTGTCATATTTGTTATAATTAGAAATAGTAAGAGGTTGATTTTCAATTTTAAGGAACTTTTGTAGAAAAACATGGTTGTTACAATCATAATAGTGGATTTCATATTTGTTATAATAGTCTTGCTAACGAGTGCTTTCGAGGTACTCCTTTCGTTTCACAATATTTGTCTATTTTGGAGAATAATTTTCACTTTACTTGTCACTTTTAAGTTTCAATGCAGCATTAATTATTGGTTTATCAATAATACATTTACCTATTTATTGTAAGAGAGAAATACTATAATGAAATAATAAATGAGTAAGGATATTATTGAAAAAACACAAAGAATTTCATCAAAAATGACAACATGTATTTGATTCCTTGGTATGTGTAATTTCTTCAAAATGGACAAGTATTGTGATACAGATGGAGTATTTTTTAAGGATTTCTAATGAAGAAATTATTCTTTAAAAAAATCAAAGATTTTGATTTCCAATGCGATAAAAACATAGATTTTGATAAAATTTTATTACTTTAGATGCTTAAAGAGTGTCTCAAAAGCACCGGTGAACATTTCTTTTGTTGTAATTAGACATGTGATGTATTTGAAGAGGTTAAATGAGGCCACAAATTATTCGCACAAATTTAACGAACGTATAAAAACTAAAGGCAAATAGCATTTTGATTTTTCAACTACTTGCAATTATTATTGTTCTTCAAATGTCAGAATAGCAAATAGAACCGCCGCTTGTGAATTTCTTTTTTTACACAATTAATTAATTTTTTGACAGATTTTGGACACAATTAAATAATTAATTATTACAAAGACCCTTCATGGTTGCTCTTTAGAATATGAACCGCCTATATTAGTTAGTTGAAACAAAACTAAAGAAAAAGACGTAAATAGAGAAACCAAGCAAAAATCTTGTAAACATGTGATAGAGAGGTTGGTGAGCATCGTCATAGAAGCCACTAGAGTGATAACAATAAAATTGTTTTTCGGAGAAATTGAAATTAAAAGGATAAAAAATAAACCATTCGGGATTTGCACCATTTTTTTTCCGTGCACATGAGCATTTCTCATATTTGAAACATCTTTGGTTTAGGTCAAGTAAAATTTTCAATCAAAACGGTCTACCACCCAAGACAGGCCACTTACTGTTTGTGTATTTAAAGAACTTTACATATTGTTAATAATTACTAATTATTTGCATATTCTATTTATTTTTTCACAAAGATAGCAAAAATCGTGAATATTTTTGGTATTGGAATAGCCATTCCGCTCATTTCGTCAAGATAAAGAAGACGTAGTCTATTATAACTAGTTCTTGCCAAGAAAAAAAGGGCAGCGTCAATAAATCCATGAGATATTATTTGTAAAACGGCCCCGTTGAGCCCAGTATCACTTATAGAACCAATTCCTAGAATTATGAAACTCATATGAGATACCGAAGAATAAGCTATTCTTTTTAGGGTTTAGGGTTCAGATTTCAGAAGCTTACATTCAGCTCTGATTTTTCACCCGAAACATCTAACTTTCTGAAGTTCACGATAGAATTAGTAGGTCTGACAGGCCAAAATCAAAACCAGCCTTTAATCAAAACAAACACTTTCAAATAAAGTTTAACTTATTAAATTCCAATACGAAGTCCATTTGTTGAAATACAACAAAAAACACCATACTCATGATAGCATAATACTACATTCTGGTTTAGCAAAAATCATTTCATCCTATGGAAAACAATGTTAAAGGTTAGAAACCTCAACAAATCACAGGTTTGTTGTCAAAGGCCTCTCTATCTTTCAACAGGTTAGGGCAGAATCTCTTTGCCAGAACTTCAACCTGCTCAATGAATGACTTGGCTGCATGCTCCCCAATATGGTGGATCATTTGTTCCCATCGTTTCCTGCACACATCACCAGACCTATGCTCAAGTAGATTGTCCCAGTCTACCTCCTCCATGCAGCAAGCATCCAAAGCATATAAAGCGTTTATCAAGCGGAAGTCATCGGTATCACACCAATCACCACTAGCAACCATTGTTGATGTTAATTGCTCGTACCACTTCTTGCAGCAAAATGCACTGTTTCGGGTCTCCAATTTGTGACCAATTGCCTCCCAACAAATATTATCTCGCAACATACCATGTTGTGATTTTTTATAAGGCTCTTTAGCCCTCTCGAGCAGATCTAGGTTTACTAAGTTAAATAAATTTTGATACTCCTCTTGGGACCAATGTCCTTTTTTTGTTTTGGTATATTTTAATCGGCGCCACGCATCTTTTACCTGATCTCGACTTTTACCCAAAGCGTCGGCTACAGCCCTCCAACTAGCTCCATGTTGCTCGTAGGTCTTTTCAATAAATTCCAGCTCTTCATGTGTCCACTTACACCTCCCCTCCCTTTCTAACAAAGCATGAGCGCGTTGATACACACTCATATGAGGCCTCTCAGGTATGCTTTTTGCGATTTCTTTCCAACAGCCTCTAACCTCGGGGTGTAATTTGACATTTAGAACCATATCAAGACCTTCGTCTCCCAAACCATGAGAATCTATATACTCCGAAACAGCTGCTTTGATCTTCTCATCTTCTTCGGGTGTATACCTTTTCCCACGCAATAAGCCGTCACAACATAACTTCTCCTCCACCTCATCAGCCCAAGTTACTTGTTTGCGTTTAGATGTTCCATTATGTGCAGAGTTAGGAGTTTCATTATGTGCACGGTTAGGAGACTCGCTTGTTACTATCTTTGCTTTCTTTTTTTTCTTCATCTTTTTGCCTTGATCATTAACTTCAGTGACGGAGAAACAAGCATCAGCATCACCTTCATTGCTGGGAGTTTCATTACGTGCACAGTTAGGAGACTCGCTTGTAACTGTCTTTGCTTTCTTTTTTTTCTTCATCTTTTTGCCTTGATCATTAACTTCAGTGACAGAGAAACAAGTATCAGCATCACCTTCATTGCTTATAATGTCACTATACTCCTTAAGTTTGGCTTCCTCAATTAGTTTCTTCTTCTTCTTCATTTTCTTTCCTTGGCCATCATCATCTTCACATTCATTTGGTTCAAACTTGCTATACTCCTTATGTTTACTTTCTTGACTTAGTTTCTTCTTCTTTTTCTTCATCTTCTTGTCTTGCTCACCCTCTTCACCTCCATTGCTTCTAAAGTCATTACACTCATTAAGTGTGTTTCCTTCAATTAGTTTCTGCTTCTTTTTCGTCTTTTTTTCTTGGTCATCTTCACAATCATTGCTTTTGAACTCACTATACTCCTTATGTGTGCCTTCTTCACTTGGTTTCTTCTTTTTCTTCATCTTTTTCTCTCGCTCACCATCTTCATCATCATTGCTTCTAAAGTCATTACATTCCTTCAATGTGCTTCCGTCAATTAGCTTCTTTTTCATCTTCTTTCCTTGGTCGTCAGCTTCACATTCGTTACTTTTGAACTCGTTATACTCCTTATGTTTGCTTTCCTCACTCAATTTTTCCTTTTTCTTTTTCTTCTTTCCCTGCTCGCCATTATCACCTTCATTGCTTCTAAAGTTGTTGCCCTCCTCAAGTGTGTTTCCTTCAACTAGCTTCCGCTTCTTTTTCATCTTCTTTCCGTGGTCATGATCTTCACATTCATTGCTTTTGAACTCATTATACTTCTTATGATTGCTTTCTTCACCCAGTTTCTTCTTCTTTTTCTTTTTCTTTTTGCCTTGCTCGCCATCTTCACTTTTATTGCTTTTGATCAAAGGCAGATCAGCTACATTGCTTTCGGACATATATGGATCACCTCCATTGGTTTCACCCTCGTCGTCTTCAGTTCTTTTGTTTTTCTTGCTCGGAGTCTTCATCTTCGTTCTGTGCCCCTCTTCAATGACTGCAAAATAAACCCGTTCAATATAGGACATCACATGTTTATAATACATTTCTTTAAAATTAACAAAATAATATCAAAGCATAAAATAATAGAGAAAATAAATATTTCAAAATTAACTTGAGTTATCATAGATGTCGTAAAATGGTATTATTTATTTAATCATTGTGGCATTCCCATATATTAATTGGTATAAAGTTATTAAGAAAAACAATATGTTAGTGTATATGAAGTGTCCAAAAAAATTGTGCCCAGCAAAGCTACTATGTTAAAATCTCCACGAATCATATACTTAAAGTTAAAAATAATTACATACAGGCTGCAACAAAAAAAAAAAAAAAACATTTAAAACAATACCCAGTCTGATCTCAAGCTTTGAAAAATCACTTTCGATTACTACTTCAAGAGAAATATGCATTGTTTCCAATCTTACCAAATCATATCAAATACTCCTCCTCATTACTCACAAATAAAAGTGAAAAGGATCTCAACAAAATGTATGAACAAGTAAACCACTAAACCAAGAGCACCAAGTTGTGATTTCAAATGAATACCAAAAAAAGCCCATTCAGGATAAAATCTATCTTATTCAGAACATTAACACAAACGGATCATTAAGTATCGAAAACATTACACAGTAGTTTGAAACTCTAATGATAAAAAAGATGGCCAGTTTGAAACAGAAAGAAAAATGAAAAAATCAGAATGATATTTTCAGATTGTTACTATATATCCTTACGGTTTGCACGACCTGATTGGATATAAAAAATATATCCTAAATTTTTAGGCGCAGTTAGGTCAGATTTGCAAGACCCGGTTGGATAAAAAGTGCAGAAAATCCTAAATTTTGAAGTGCAGTCTGAATCCTTTCCTTCCTCGAATGGTAGGGCACCTTCGACCTTCAACCTCTCTGGAGTGTCACATTCTATACATTTCCCTCTCTCACACAGATCATCAACCACAACCACCAGCTCAGTCACAAGCAGCCTCTCACTCTTTCTCTCTCAATCCAGTGCAGGAAGGTGGCCATCTTACGTGTTACGAACTTGCTACACCCTCTCAATCTTGATAACAGACACTAGATACACTGCGTGTATTCAATAACATTCTTACTAAGTTTCACGATAAGGCTAACCAAAAGTAACAAATGTACTACAACAACCATATGGCTCAGAATTAATTTTTATAACATTTTTCCTAAGATGAATATATAAAAACCAAAGGTAGAGAAAGGGGGTATTAATCCTACAAAGCTCAGAAACTTTAATTTGGAAGATAATATCCCAAAATGATGGACTCAATTGTCCCTAGCCAACACAAAAATGACTCAACAACGGTGAAGCCTATTACTAATTCAAATTTATTGTGCTTCTTCGTCCACACAATAAGGATTTATATGTAACCAAAACTTCTCCAAATTTTCAAACTTAATAATAAGAAACACTGAAACTCGCAAAGAACTTAGCGATTAAAAATAGGAAGAAAGAAAGATCAATTTTCAAACCTTCAATTTCTTATGGATGGACGACGGTGATGTGTGTGGCTGGACAGGGCGGCTCGGCAGCGGTGGTTGTGCTGGTGTGTGTTAGGGTTGCTGCTTGTAGAAAATAGAATAGAAGAAGAAAGAAGCGATTGTCCATTTTATTTTAGGCTAAAGTGCATTTTTCCCCCTTACTTTACAAAAACTTGCAATTTTGACCCGAAACTACAATTTTGGCCCCTTAAGATTTAGTCTCATTGCAACTTTAATTCTTTTGGCCAATTTTAACTGGTCAATGTCTACGTGGCACGCCACGTGTGTAATTATTGAATTAAAAAAAATTAAAAACCATATTATAATTTTTTAAATTAAATAAATGAAATTAAAAAAATAAAAAATTAAGGAAAAAAATAGGAAATTTAAAATTAAAATCTCAATCTTTTATTTCTTCTTCTTCATTTCTTCCTCCCAAAAAACTCATCATTTTCTTCATACATTCATCCTCTTTTTAAAACCCATAATTTTTTAAAAAAACTCATCCTCTTCTTCATACATTCGTCTTCCTCATTTTTCATCATCAAAAAATCCAGATTTTTTTCTTCCCAAACAGCAAAACTCTATAACAGAGAGCACTACACACCCACTTCCACATAAAATCCTTTCTAGGTTGTCACACAATCGAAATCACAACAACTTCCTACATTATTGCCTAAACCAATACTCAATCAATTATTGAGCAACCTAAACCAACGAGTTATACTGTTGGCAAATAAACAACAATCTCGCAAACAACGGTTTCATGAAAGTGTGTCTCAATTAATTGCAAACCGTTCTTCTTTCAAACACAATTTCAATTGAAAACAAAAGCAAAACCTCAAGAATCGAAACACACCATCAAACTTTCAAAAAAAAAAAACCAAACCTTCAATGATATATGAATCTCTAAAAAAAAAATTATATGCCGGCAACTGAGACTCCGCCGATTCCGGCGGTCCATGAAGCGTGACGGTGGAGAACAGCAGAAAGGGAGTCGGTCTATAATTACTGATGCGCTACAGTAACGGTCGTCAATGGTGGCGTTGGGTTGGAACGGCAGTGATGGGATTACTGAGTTTGTCTTCAAATCCAACCCAGAAAAGAAAAAAAGAACAACCATGAAGATGAAGAGCATGAACAAAACAAAAGTGCAAATGGGTTGATCTATATTGAACATATTGAACTTCATGTTTCAAATGGGTTGTGTTTTTCAAAATTTTATGTTTTTATGGAACTGGATGCTTTGTGGTTTACAAAATTCTTGATTGCTTTTTTGGCTTAAGTGAGAAAGAATCATGGAAGGAAAGAAGAAGAAAACCATGTGCTGTTGTTGTTGGATAATGGAAAGAAGAAGAAGAATCACTTTTTTTTTTCCGTTTTCATTTCTTGTTCTATTTTTTTTATTTTAAATTTCTTTTTTAATTATTTAATTTAGAAAAAGATTATATGAGGGATTTATTTTTAATTCTTTTTTTTTTTTGCTGATTTTTTTAATTTATAAATGATTATGTGGCATTTTTATTTTTTTAATTCAATAAATTACACACGTCGCCTGCCATATAGGCGTTGACCGAGTCAAAATTGACTTAAAGGACTACTATTGCAAAGGGGCTAATTCTTGGAGGATCAAAATTGTAGTTTTTGTACTTAGGGGCCAAAATTGCAAGTTTTTGAAGGTTAGGGGTGGAAAAGTGCACTTTAGCCTATATTTTATTTTATTTTGCTTATTTACACGTTTAATCCCGGTAAATATGGCACATTTGAAGATTGGTCCCACATTCCTTAATTATTTTAAGAAAATTGTTGTATATACATTTGCTTTGGTTGAAAAACAAATGTATGTTGGAACAAGGGTGTTTCACAGGTCACCTATTGAGTTTTGACAATAACAAGGTATCAAAATAGTCAATTGGATATGCTAAACAATTTGTTCAAGTGTGCAGGATCCATAATCAAAGTACTA
>Ga0315915_1003606_pt1 | contig 19614 bp, 11 predicted proteins | sample MpolbnodulesMG_FD_207738 | JGI IMG/M metagenome (GOLD analysis project Ga0315915, IMG submission 207738) | Medicago polymorpha root nodule microbial communities from Los Angeles, California, United States - branched nodules | ecosystem: Host-associated > Plants > Roots > Nodule | place: USA... | reverse complement strand
AATTAATGCTTTGGTTAAACCTTGCCTTTGGCATTTGCTATATAAACCCTAGCATCACTTCTTTTTTTCCACACCAAATATTCTCAAGTTCTTTTACTTTCTATAGCACAAGATGGCTTCAAGTTCAAGTGTTCTTCTTCTTGTGCTTCTTGGTGCTTTTGTTTGTAGTAGCATTGATGCAAGGAAGCTTGGGGTTAGTGATAAGGGGTTAAATGATGAGAAAACTTTCTTTCATCGTCCTGGGTTTGGTGGAGGTGCAGGAGGAGGGGGTGGGTTCGGTGGTGGTGGTGGTACTGGGGGAGGGTTAGGTGGTGGTTCTGGAGGTGGATTTGGTGCTGGTGGAGGAGCAGGAAGTGGACTTGGAGGTGGAGGCGGTCTCGGTGGAGGAGGTGGTGGTGGATTTGGTGGAGGAGGTGGTGTTGGTGGAGGATCAGGGTTTGGAGGAGGATCAGGATTTGGTGGTGGTGCCGGTGCTGGTAGTGGACTTGGAGGAGGTGGTGGAGGAGGATTTGGAGGTGGTGGCGGCGGTGGACTTGGTGGTATTGGATCCGGTGGAGGATTTGGTGGTGGTGCTGGAGGTGGAGTTGGAGGTGGATTTCCATGAAAGTATTAATATTAAGTTATTTTGCATGCTTTTGGAATTAATAGCATGTGATCATTTTATGTGTTTACGTGTAGTTTCACTTGTAATTTGCTTCAAGCATATTCTGCTTATTGTGTTTCTTAATTACTCGTCAAAATGGAAATAATTCTTAAATTAATTATGAATTACATCCGTGATTTTAGCTCTTCTTTGTTTACTATATTATTTTTGTTTCACTCTTCTTTTTTTGTTTTATGAAACGATCTTCTTGTTTGCTAGTATTGCAATCTTCCTCTTAACTTCATATCCAATATCTGACACCATGAAGCTAACTACTACGTAGTGTATCACTCAAGTAGTAGTTGAAATAAACAGTAGAATCTATTTCTTTAAATGTTGTAACATAGTCTAAAAAAATAAATGTTGTAACAACTCTATTTATTTTGGTGAAACAAGGATTTTTCTTTTGACAAATTTTTAAAATATATGACGATGCTTGTCAACAAGTCATATTCGAATACAAGGCAAAAATTAATGTAGTCTAATAAATTCAAAATTAAAGCATGTTCTGATAGAAGAGACAATAGCAAACGCACTCATCCCCCTCAAAAAAATTATCAAACGCACCATTTATAGCATCTTCCAATGAATAAGTAGGGATGTATTTCAAAGTTCCACAAATAGACACAATAGTATATTTTTTTAAACAGGTTTGAACAGCTTATATAAACTACATATAACCAAATTACAAATCATAAACGAAGATTGTTTGCATGTGATAAGTTGGTTGGGGAGTGTAATGATTTGCTTTACAATATTGTTGATGTTGTAGACAATTGGTAATGGCTTTTTTATCCTATATAAGTGTACTTAGTAAGTGACGCTTATCAACTATTAATTACTTCTGAAGTCCCTATTGAACCTATCGTGGCGGTTAACATATGACATAAGTACGTTCTTTTGAAGGTCTCGGTTTTTGTGTGGCGTCTCTTATGCAATCGGATTCCAACAATTAATAATTTAATTCAATGTAAAATCCTTCAGACAGATTCTAATATGTGTGTCAGCGATAACGTGATGGATGGAAACATTGATCATATTGATGGATGGAAACATTGATCATATGTTTTTATGATGTAATCACTTCGACAATATTTTGTCTCTTATTCAAAATTGGTTAGGTATCTCCTCAGCTGATATGTGTCTCTTATCGGATCACTTGTTACAGTTTATTCAATTAAGTGGTTATTCAAGATCTCTTCGGTTTTAAATCACAAGGAAGATCATTTGAATCAATTGTTAGACAATATTAAGTTCATCTCTTTTTGGTGGTTGAAAACAAACAACTCTTCTTTTACTTTTGATTATCATAATTAGTGGCTCAATCCATTGTCATGCATGAGGTTTACCTTGTAATTAGTTCTTTATCTCTAGCCTCGTTTGTTTGGATCAGTTTTGCAATGTTGTAAACTTCTAGTGTCCTTTCCATTGCACTCCTTGTGCTTGGTAACTCGCTTTGTTTCGTTTTCGTTTATATACTTGGTAACTCAATATCTAACCTAAAGACCCGCTAATTTGAGGGATCAATGTGAAGGTACAGAAGTTGACTTTGAAAAACTAGTAAAATTATTAAACCTAAACCACGTTTGGTTTATTATTGCCAACTCTTATGGAATTGGATTTGAAGTCTATCAAAATCTAAAACCTATGAATAAAATAAAATAAAAACTACAAACTTTTTTGAACAAAACAAAACTAAAAGGAAAATGTTAACTTGTACCTTTAGACACAAGTTAAAATGTTGAAATAAAATTATTTTCTTAAAACTTGTGTATTGAATGTTGTAAAATTTTAAATATTTATATTTTTAATATAAAGTTTATTTTTTATTTCCTTTTTTAGTTATTTAACTTGTGATACAAGTTAGCATTACTCATAAGTCATAATAAATATAATTTAAAAAAAGTAGTGCTCAAGCCTATGCAGCCGCCGGTAGCTAGAATGAGTGAAAGCATTGATGTAAAAAACGATATTGATGCAAAAGGCTAGAATGACTTAGCTACAAATGTGAAAGTATTGATGTGAAACCATATTGATGAAAATAATTTATTACTGTACTACAACATTACCTAACCATCATAAATATTAGGAATGAATTTATCGAATATAGTACTACTATGATCGATGGACTCATTAACTCAGCACCGAAAATATTGGATAGGTCTCCTCCTATACTAGTAATTTTTTTCTTTTTTAATTCAATTGAATGCCATGGATATCTTTTGGTGTGATTACTCGTGAGAAGAAAAAATATAAGAGAGGAAAATGAGAGAATAGAGAAAGTCAAGTGAGAAATGGATGTGCACCATGAAAGATACATGCACAAATAGAGAAGAATTTTTTTTATAGAAAAAGATAGAGAAAAGAAAAGTGGCAGTGTAATTTACATTCATAAATATAACTTTATTTGTAAAATATACCATTACCACCTGTACTTTTTATTTTTTCTGATTTTTAACATCTAAATTATATATTTTACCATGTTAATATATCTATAAGCATATCAATTTAAATTACTTTGAATGTTCCTCCATTATCCAATAAACATTGGGCAGTCGGCAGGCACTATACATATCTAACTATTGGCTTTATAATGTCTGATGGCCCCTATAAATACTAGACCCTCTCCTATTTATAAGAAATTATATCACTAAATAAGTACCACTTTTCTTAGATCAAAGCACCACTCCTTTTAGATCAAATCCAAAGAAGTACTTCAAAGAAATTAATGTTACACTTTTTCAAACAAAAAATCCATAGCATTCATGAAAAGAATAGGAAGGTTAATTTCTAGATAAAATAAAACTCAATAAAAAAAAATTTAAGAACCTAAATTGGAGTAAAACTCAATAAATTAAGGGATATAAAATGAATTTCAATAATGAACACGTTTAAAATATGTTGAGTTTTGACTAAAATTTTGATGTTTGTATTTGAGTAAAGTTGTGGCACGATTTTGAATCAACAATTGGAGGTTTGTCACGGCAAAAATCGTGGCACGAGAGGATAAAATTGCGGCACGATTTTGGATAACGTTCAGTAATGTAATTGTGTACTAACGTGAAATCGTGGTATGGTGGGTGCAAATTGTGGCACCATTTGACATGATCTGAAACACTATTTAAGCACTCCTTGACCCATTTGTTGGGTAAGCTTGATGAATCTCAGAAATTAAAGGAGGAAACTTTTAGGGTACTTAGATATTAAAGGTTGAGGGCCTTTGGGTGAAGTTCAAAGTTTCAAGATGTGAATTTGGAGAACCAAAAGAGGAGGCTCATGGAAAAGGGTTGGTGCCTTTTGCGAAGAGACTCATGGGGTTGAAAAACACATCAAAGGAGAGTCTTTGTGAGCAACTTGTGTGAGTCTTGGAAGACCAAAAGAGAAAATTCTTAAGAATCAAAGGATAATGGTTTGTTCTCTTTTGGAAGTAGATTCTAGAGTTGGGAAATAATTGGGAAACACCTTAGGTGAGTGAAATCGTTGAGTCTCTTGTTCATGGGAAGAGATTGAAAAATAGGTAGAAATTAAAGTTTGTTTTTGGAGAGCTTGTTGAAGTTTATTTCTTGTAACCATTTTGTATCGCTTTATAAAGAACTCATTGATAATAGATTGGAGAGAACAATCTCTCCCCAAAGTATGTCATTGTTGGACCGAACTAGGTAAATAATTATTTGATGTTGTTCTCTTTTTGTTTTACACTTGATTAATAGATTAGATCTAGATTTGTGTTGTTGCTTATAGTTATTTTGGTAATTAGTTGTCATTAATACTTGTCCCACGAATTTCATTGGTGTGAGATTTGGAGTGTACGAATTCACAACAAAACATATGGTATATATTTTATATTTAAGACCAAAATAGTTATCAAATTGTTTATTGTAAAATGAAAAGAGGTAGCACTATGTTTCAATTATGAAAATTCAAAACAAATGAAAAAGCAGCAAATTACAAGATTTCAAGAATATTTTTAACCATGAGTCATTATCATATCATCATATATAACCAAAGATCAGATATACATGATAAACATCAAAACCTGTACCAAAGAGTTACAAAATTTTTGTTAAAGCAAATGGTAAAAGGTAGAAGTAAATACTGTATGGGAGATCATACTAGAAAAATATCACATTCTGAAAATTTTGAGATTTCAAAGGCTATAACATACAACAGGGTTTGCTTATTAAATAGTGCATCTTGAAAATAATCACTAATAAGTAAAGTTCAGATTCGGACTTCTATGCCTTCATTCAACAAATGTTCTTTCACTGACTGAATAGGTACCTGCAGTTTATGAAAAGTTCAAATTCAGTGCCTTAATAACATCTTTGAATCGATGAAAATAACTCTTTTTTTTTCTGAATGAGTGAAAATTAAATATTTGCCATATTCACCATACTTAGATGGTCAAAGATATAACATTATATAATTGTCACATTATCACATACATGGATGGTCAAGATTTAAAGTTGTTTAAATGGTCACATGACTCTTTTTTGAAGTCACCTCATTTTGTTTTAACGGTCATGATTTACTCTTCTTGCATAAAAAAAGTTCTCACTTGTGTGCAAGTAAAAATAAAAACAAAGTTTTCAAAAATGCTATTACAATAACATATAAGTGTTTGTTTTTCCCTTCAAGCTTATTGATGGAATGGTTCATTGTTAATAGATTAAATTAACACCAAAAAGAAGGTGGGTAACAAATTTTTTATTTTTTTAAAGAAGGTAAGTAACAAATGTTGACGGATGAAGAATAATATGGCCATATGCACTGAACTACGGCAACGAAAATTCCCCTCGCAATAAGAAATTAATAAAACAAAAGTTATACCTCCTTCCTATGAAAAATGCCAGCAGCAAGTGCAGCTGATGCATTGGTTTTAGTAAACACATCGGAGAAGTGATCAGGAACGCCAGCACCACTACTTGCAATCACAGGGATACTAACAGCATCTGAGATCAACTTAATTAAATCTACATCGAATCCTTTTCCTTGACCTGAAATATTGATAACAACAATAGACACACACAAATTAGAAAGAATGTCAAGTAGAGAGGCAAGTTCCTCAAAAAAAAAACAAGTAGAGAGGCAAGTTAGAGGCATATATCTTATTTTACTCTTCCTCAATTGGGAAGACCGACTCGGTCATTTAGATAAGAAATCAGCGCAGATAGCCGTTTTTATTTATTTAAATTCATTGATGATGATGGTATTGAAAACAATTAAACATTTCCAAACAATGAAATTTAACAGCAAATGAAACTTTATCAAAACAGTAAAATCAGGTAAAAGATAGAGTGAGACTGACCATCACAATCGATGCAATTTAATAGAATTTCACCAGCACCAAGTTCTTCAACAGCTTTCGCCAGTTCATAAGCACCAATTGGCCGACCTTCTCGCCCCCCATTAACCTTACAATAGACAACAAGTATTGTGAGATAATACTTTCAGGAAGAAGTAGTCAAATGAATTTATTTTCATTATATCCCTTTGATGAAATTCTAGGAGATCCATGAATTACAATCTCACGATGATCCACTGAACAAAGGTGGGAGTTCCAATTCTTGTTAAGCAATAATATTTCAAAATGAGGTCTACAACATCTAAACCAATTTACCATATATTTTCAATGGTGTTACTTTCACATTTTCTTCATGTTAGATTACTACCATCTTATATCACTTACATTTTACATTTCTAATGACAGGTTTTGTAGTTTTGATTCTTGTTATCTCTAAAGTACTAAAACCGTTACTTAGTCATGATAAATCTCAATATTTTTTACATCACATCAGGTCATACTTAATTTTTTTATTCCTTAGAAAATTACTACTTCTGAAATTATATATACCTTGTTGTGTCTGGTCAAGTTTTGTAGGAAAAGAAGAATCAATTATAAGTTGTCCTTCTAGCAATGTCTATTTGTAATGGTGCAATGTTTAAATGAAAGAAAAACAAGATTAAGAGATCTAGCTTAGCGAACATGTTCAAAGTTAGTGAAGAGAGAATAATAAACTTACTGTACACTGATACCAGGCATATTCTTCTCCATTAGGACCTGAAACCAACATAAAATGGTTTTGAATATTAATTTTCATGAAACATCATCTTCTCAGTTTTTCATCTTAAAGTGCTCTCACAAGGAAAAGCAGGCAAACTAACAATGGAAGAGAATAGAATACATCCATAGGACATCCTACTTCAAACAAGTACTAGGCATAATTCTTCAGGACCAAACCTAAAGATTCCAGATCTTCCTACTTGCAATTGACATTGACATGCATCTCATTAATCATTATGCTATGATTCAACCAATTTAGATAACTTTGACATAAAAATATTAAAAACAGGAAGAAAAGGAAAAAACTTCACCTGGACTTGAAACCTTTATGGTCTGGAATTGCACATCATTTGGATTGTTTACGTAAACCCTACGGGGATCAATACTAACAACCACTGCCTGCAAATTGAAAATAAATTGGTATATAGTCAATTCATTCCATACATATAGTATCAAATGGAAAAAGAAAAGAAAAACACAGTAGTTGGCATGAAATATGATCAGCTTCAGTAACATATACTGATATACATTAATTTGAATGAACACGGTAATAATGAAAAGGAGAGGGGAGGATAATGATACATGCATGTTCAGGGAGTTTCATCAAGTACTTGTATTTACATGGATAAGAGGGAAAATATAGAAGTAAACATGACCATTGGCTGTTAGCTTACCTGATTCCCATAAACTCTTGATATCTGCTCTAAGCTGGTCTTCCCTGTTTTTACCTAATATGACAGTCATCGCAACATCAGAGATAGCACGATTTTTAGAGGATATCATTAGAAACAAGCAATAGGCTGAATTCCATACTCCGGTTCTTAAATATTCTTCCGCAGCATAAACTGCATCACTTCCAATGGATATCTTGTCAGCCCCAGACCTAAAATATTCTGCGGCTACTTCCAGACTAGAATAGTGCCTACAATTTAGGTATTTCAATGAAACAAATATAAAATTTCTGAGCATAAACACAAACATAGAACAATAAAAGTGGACAATTTAAATTGGAGAAAAAAATGTGGCGAAACATCTCTAATTCGGCATAAAGGTTAGTAATACTAATAATACCTTCCTTTTGAATCTGTAAAATCTCTAATTCCACCCCCAACGGTTAAGGGCACAAAAACATTTTCTGATGTGTATCGCAATACCTATGAAGAACCATAGTGAGATGAAACTCCAACAGATATTAGATAAAATTCAATCAGCACAGACTAATAAAATTAAAAATCACCATTTGGGAACATTTCACAAACCTGCAACATTGGTAGATCACCAAGAGGGAAGTCGCGAAATCCAGTAATGTTTAGAAAGCTGACCTGCATTGAAGATTGAACGTTAGTTGGAAAGAAGATGCTTCGTAATATATATGAAAACAACCAAATTGTCAAAGGTGTTACCTCATCAGCTCCATCTTTATAGTACTGTTGAGCAAGCTCAACTGGCTTGCCAAGATTCCTAACCTGAAAATTAAAACAGTATCATTAGATGATAAATAAACATACAATTTTCTCTTTAATAATAAGAATTTATGTGGCATCTTATAGAAAACTATTTAATTATCCAAACCAAAGAGTAGTTTCCGTTTATATCTTGGCATATGCTCTATTAGAAAACCCCAAAATATTGTAAGTTTTATGGAAAAAATGAATATTATCTCTGTTACCTCATTCTCTTTTGTATTTTCTCTTACATCATACTGGTCTCCTTTGGTTACAACAAGGTCCCCATTATCATTTGCTCTCACATCGAGACAAGCAATCACCTTCATATACAATGCTTTGTTAGCATAAATATAAATTAGTTAAAATTAGAAATGGATTTCGATGACTATTACCCTTTTTGCGAGTTTTGAAGCTTTGCCCTCACCAGTCTTCTGTCTTCAAATGAATATCACAAATGGTTAGTCACCATAAGTTAAAATGTTCATAATAAGAGTGATTCATAAGATTTTCATAGAATGGTATGAAGCCCACCTTTGCCACGCTTGATTTTGGATACAAGAATCTTCTCAAAATAGAGAGACCAACATCTGAAAATTTCATTTCAGAAATCAGTAAAAGAATGAGCCAGCCACGAAAAGGAGAAAAAAATAATTTATCTTTAGCCCTATATAATAATAAATATATCTTATAGAACTATTGTATTCCTCCCAAATAAAGGACGTGGAATTTGCAGCAATGTGTATTTCAGTATTCATCCACGAGCCAATAGAGACTGGAAACTCAAATCATAAGAATAACGTTGAAAAAAATCATTTTGAACTGAATTAGGGTTTTCTATTTTTTCCCATTTTCATTTCACTTTTTTTCCAAGTTAGTTTAGAACCTAAGATCACCCTTCAATTATAACTTCAATTTAAAGGGAGCAGATAATTTATAAAACCATATGCAAGTGTATGGCTTCAATTTAAAAATGATGTAATGTTGATTACATAAATTTATTTCCCACATAAGCAGAACCCAATTACAAGCAGTGTTAACAATAGTGGATTGCGGAAAAATAGAAGAATGCCAAATATCTTCTATGTGAAATAGCTGATACAATTGCGGGTCTACATGATTTAAGGATGGTATATTCAGTGTTATCGATAACGGAAAGCCAAAATTATGCCATTTTGATCCGCCATAAAACACCATGGCCCTGCCATTTGGCCATGACGGTTGTCAAAACATCCTCCATGGCTGCTACTTGACAACACTAGCTATACCTTAACAAGAAAAAACAGGAACAAGAAAAATACCAAAAAACTAAATTGGTGAGGAAGATAAAACTTACCTCCACTCTTCTCTGGATGGAACTGAACTGCATGCACATTTCCTCTTCTAATAGATGCTATAAATTTATCACCATAGTCACAAGTGGAGGATACCCAATCTTTGTTATCATCTGACTGAGAAATGAAAAAATCAGATTACTTTAACAATTCACAAACCAAAAAGACAAAGAATGTGACAGCCAAAGTAACATGGAGATTTCTAGAGAAAAGTGGAAACATACAGGCATGGCACGGTAAGAGTGGACAAAATAGACATGGTGGTTTCCAACATCATCCAAAATTTCTGAGTCCTTTGTGATTTGTAAAGCATTCCATCCAATATGCGGTACTCTAAAACCATTTGATGAATCAAATCTCCCAACGGTTCCAGGTATTAAGCCAAGACCTTTTACTGATTCACAAGTACATTTGTCCATTCAATACTTCAATTAAAAGAAAAATGTACTGATAAAAAAACATTTTTAGAAGTAAAACCTTGATTAAAATTAATGAAATGTGATAAGTACAAATAATAATATCTCCAAACCAAACATGTGTTTAAAGAAAAAGGAATTTCAAACAATCATTATATCACAATAAATGGAGTCAGCTACAAGGAATAATCAACCCCATTGGACTCTATCAAAATAACAAAATTTTAATATCAAAGCTGGGCTTTTTTTACTTATTTTCCTGTGGCCTTACTCTACCCATTTAGATCAAACTATTTTGCATTTGATCCAATATTCTCACTGTAAAAAAAGATAAATCATCTTATGCAAGTCTCCATTTGATTTTCCTCTATGGAGTTTTAACATGTTCAAATCGTCTTAATGGAGCTTCAACCATCTTCTCATCAATTGGGGTTGCAACTCCTAAAGATAAATTTGTTCGTAGCCTAATATATTCGTGTATATCTACTCATTTGCCTCATGACTCATATGAGTAAACTTTTTGTTGCTCTTGCTAGCACTTTCCCAATATTCACCACTGGACCATCAAAGAACATCACCATTGTCTGCTATAATTTCACTAACTTCGATTTGAAGACAATTGGTGATCGAAATTGTACCTGATATTCTTTCCATTAGATCCAACTAGCTTAAAATAATCCTACATGTGACATACACAGCAACATCAATCTTCTCATTGCTTAATCAGATTGATCCCAGATTCATGAACTGATTATAGGATGATTTGATCCGAGTTAACCCCCGGCCCATAAAAAATCCTACCGCTCCAAGGTTTCTCAAGTCATAACAATGCCTAAATGAAAAATCCATTTGAACTGGCCTAAATGAAAAATCTTTCAAATACGAGATGAAAGAAAATAGCAGTTACATTTTCATATAAATATTTTTTATTAAAGCATATATATTATTTATAGATCAAAAGCATTGTGTAACTTCATATCGACTTGGACAAAATCTTGGTAACCATTTATGCAATAATACTAAAATGTTCAGCGAGTAGTTAAAAGATTATCAAATATAAAATAATAAAAATAATAACAACAACAACAACAACAACAATAATAAAAGAGGAACTGACTTGGTCCATTCTCTTCACTAGATTCAAAAAGCAATTGAAGTCCAAGACAAATTCCTAAAAATGGGCGATCCTTTTCAATATATGAGCAAAGTGCTTCGCCCATCCTGCAAAAGTTACGACACTGCTTAAAGATCTATACTAAAATGAATGATAAAATATAACATTGGACTCGTGCAAAAAGCCTAAAACTTAGAGTATAAACTCTCAAAGATCAAAACTAACATTTCTTCAAAACAACACTGAACGTATACATAACAATGCCTAGAGTAAATTCAGCAGAAATAAAGAGTACAGACACAATGAGACATTGTTGTATTTGAACGACACGTTAGATGTACAAAACAAGTTTGATTCATACATTTATACATAATTTATAATACTAAATGTATACATTATTCAACAACCACACTAACTCTTTCTAACCTGATTATCCCCAGAAATTCAATACCATACCATACTTAGAAATTAGTACAGTAGTTGTAAATTATGATACATAATAGGAGTCTTGGTTTAACTCATTCTTAATGTACATAGTAAATATCCATCAAATAAAAAAATAAAAAATGAAGATTAACATTAATGTTTCATTGCATAATTTAAAAGTAACTGTCCTTTGATTTCCTTCACAAGCCTACTACTTGCGACTACGATCTGAGCAGCGACATAACGGTTTTTGATGTTGCCAAAAACGCAATGCAACCACAACTGAGGCTGCATCGTCTGCAATTTACTGTCACTCTATTATATCAGGGATTGCAATGCGACCGCAATCATTATCTGCGGCCACTATTTAAAACCCCGTCAGCAGATATATCTCCCCACAGGCATTACAACTAATTACTAAATCATCAATAAATAAATTGAGGAGAAGAAAAAAAGGCAAGAATAAAAAATTACCCAGTTTTACTTAACACCTCCATAGCAGGTGCAAATGCTCCAACACCCGGAAAGACTAAACGGCTTGCATTCAAAATGTCTTCTGGGGTTTGAACCTATCAAATACAGTTGTTTCAAATTCAAAAACTCGTCATAAAAAACAACCCATTTGTTTGGTTTCATGGTAGGAAGCCAACATTGTTTCCAGGTACATAAAATTGATTATAACATGCTTGGTTGATGTTGATTGAAATTGATTTTGCCTCTAAAATTGAATATAAGACTTGTAGTTTTTGACTCTAAAGTCCAAACATGATATTTAGTCCAACTAACTTTTAGGTGTGTCCAAACATGAACGAGTAAACCACCAAATAAGTCCCTATCTCTGTAGGGTGTTCTCAAAACAAGTCTCTAAGATTATATAGATTTCCAAAAGATTCTAAACTCTATTAAACTGTCAAGTTGATCCCTGTATTTAACCATTTACTACCAAATACCAACTAGGTAGCTATATTTTAACCACTTACTATCAATTTAGTCCCTATCATCCTCTCAGAATGAGTAATACGAGTACAATTTAACAAAGTTGGCAACCTTTTGAAATATTCAAAATCACAGGGACCTATATAAGAGCTCCCAAACTAATTCAGTGGTTTACTCAAACCACTAATATATGTACAATTTGACAGAGTAAAGACATTATTAAAATATTCATAATCACAACGACCTATTTGAAAACGACCAGACTAATTTAGTGGTTTACTCAAACATAAACACTTCACATTCAAATTCAACTCAATTACAAAACAAAATCGTTCAAAGTCAATTTTTGTAGCGGTGAAACCAAACACACATTAACAAATAAAGTAGAAACCTTACATCTTTGATTTCAAATCCAAGGAATTTGATAGCATTCCTAACACTTCGAACATTGCCAGCACCATAATCAAGCAAAGTCACAACTAAAAACAAATAAAAAACACAATCATTGTTTAGAACAAATAAAAAAAACCATTTTTTTTCAAAAGGGTATTGATAGAAAGAGAAAACAAACCAGAATCGCTAGAAGTAGAAGATGAAGCACGAATAGAGAAATTTGTTGGGTTTTTGAGATTGCGAGAGCGTGGGAATGTGGTAAAGGAGAGTGGGTTTTTGTGACGGAGGAGGAGGGAAGTAGGAGCGTATGACTGTGTTAACGGCGGCGCCTCCATTGTTGTTTGTGAATGAGCAGGTGAGACAATTACGGCGTCGCTTTAGCAGCTGAAATGGGAGATTGGTCTGTAAGTAGAAAGATAGTCAGCTGCAAGTGTGTGACACCACGTGTGTGTGTGTTTACGCAATAGGAAATTTAATTTAACCCACTTTGGTTGGTCTAGTGCTCACTTGGATTGGTCTAGTGCTGTTGGTTTGGGATTCGGAGGTGTGCTCCTCCTTCCGTTCGATTCTTTCGGTGTCAAATTAGATTGATTAGTTTAGCTTCTTAAAAAAAATAGGAAATTTAATTTATATTTATTTCATTTAATGTTTTATTGAATTTTTTTTTGTTTGTAGAATTACGACAATATTCTTTTTTGACAAATAGGCCGTTAGTTAAAAATTCACATTTTTTAAATAGACAAGTGTGGTGTTTGATGTTTGAATTTTGACAATTTAAAATATATGAGGGATTTGACTAAAAAGTATGATAAAAATTGTGCTGAAAATCCCTGCTTAAAAATAAATGGTGATGAAAATAGGGATAAAAATATGATGACTAATTTTTTTTTGTTACACTCTTTATTTTAGTTTTTAGAAAATAATCATTTTGATCTTGAATGTGTAACAAATTTAAAAGTAGTTTTTTTTCCTTTCGCACCGGTTTTCGACCCATCAACGGTGAACGATTAATCCGGCTCGTGCGTAGAGACATGCGCATTGACCAAGCGTTGTTCTTCCTGGAAGTCGAACATGGTATTCCAGGTATGTCCTTGGAAGAAATTCCTTGTCGCTGGAGTCCAAACAACTTAGTTGAAAAAGAGAGCTCGAGAACACTTTTAAGAACACTCAATACATTGAAAATAAAGATTGTCCATTACTACAAGACTGCATTTTGTTTTGGATGCTTTTCTCCACTGAAACTTGTTAACATCTCCCTTCCGCTCAAACTCAAACCCTAGAAAACGTGAAGAAGGTAACAATTGAAATCCATTGTCTTTGCTCTTTACTCCCACCGTTCCAGATTCATTCATTAATTCCACTTGTCAGGTATTTCTTCATTTTCATTTCTCAGTTCGAAATTTAACTCTAGAATTTCTTAATTTCTTTTATTGCACAAAATAACAATCCCTTTTATTTCAACCTTGTTATGATTATTAGGTACAAGTTCAAATGTCTAATTCAGAGGATGACATAACGATTCCACCACCACCGACGAAGAAAATTAAGCTCAGCGACTGCGAAAACAAAGACAGATTCAGCGATTTACCCGAAAGCGTTATCCTTCATATTCTCTCCTTTTTAAACGCCCAACACGCCGTTCAAACTTGTGTTTTATCCACGAGATATACTGATCTCTGGAAACGTCTACCAGCTCTTAGATTACATTGTAGACACTTTAGAACATACAAAATATTCACCAAATTTGTGTCTAAGATTTTATCTCTTCGTGATCCCTCTATCACATTACACGCTCTTGATTTTAAGCGTCATATTGGTCGCTTAGAGCCTCACATACTTTAAAGGATTGTTAATTACGCTATGAAACACAATGTACAACGTTTACGACTTAATGTCACTAGCGATGTTGCTTTAATTGCGACTAGCTTATATTCGTTTCAGAGTTTAACACATCTTAAGCTTTCTGTTTACTCTGATGCAGAGCGTAAAACACAGTTTCCAAATTGTTTCAGTTTGCCGGCATTAACATATCTTAAGCTTTGTATCTATTCAAATCATGAAAATCTGTTTCCGGATTCTCTTGATTTACCGGCATTAACTAGCTTGCATCTACAGCATTTCACATTTTGTGTTGGCGAAAATGAATGTGCCGAGCCATTTTCGACATTTAACAGATTGAATAGTTTGCTAATTAACAATTGTACTGTGAGGGGTGGACAAACTCTTCGTTTATCAAGTGCGACACTTATCAATTTAACTCTGTATGATAACAAGTACAACTATTACAAAATTGATCTACGTACTCCAAGTCTCCGTACTTTTACTTTTTGTGGTAATCCTTATCAGAGAATCTTTGGGAGCAATATTTCTTCTCTTAAACATGTAGATATTCATGCAGAAGTAGATTCATATTGTCGGGATTCGCCTCCTTTGTTTCTATTAAGTTGGCTCATAGAGTTTGTTGATATAAAATCATTGTCTGTCACTGCAACGACTCTTCAGGTACTTTAACCTGTAACATGTTTTGAAGATACATTTTTTTTTTGTTCTAAAACTTCGTAAAAAAATATTTGACTTAATTAGACTAATCCGCTTGTGCCCCTCATTGCTTAGGTTCTTAACTTATATCCTGATCTGTTCAAGATTAAACTCCCTTCCTTGGGTAACTTGAAGTCATTGATAGTGAAAGTTGACGAAATTCTATATGGATTTCGCTTGACACTATGGGAGGTCAAGTTACTGACAGTGAAATCAAAGAAAGAAGCTGCCAGGTTAAAGAAAGCCTATGAATCAGGATCAGAACCGTCTCCAACAGTACCTGATGGGATAGTGGACTTCTTGCGTCAAAATTCACCATCAGCAGATGTTGAATTCATAGATTGCACAAAAAAAATGATTAGACCAAGACATTTATAATTGGTTTGTGTTATTTTTCTCTCTTTCATTCTATATTATTGTTTATCGAGATCTCTTCATTTATAACTAATTATTAAAGCATAAATTACAAGTCTCTTGGATAAATAAAGAAATTATACATATATACTAACATGATTCTGTGTAGTCTCAACTTCAAACTATCTAAGGTTAATTAATCATTTGTTCATTCTGAGTCACGTAGAGGAGCATTTTGATCTATCTAAGGTTACAAGAACTTCTCAACTGAGATAAGTAATACAGTAGTTTTTCCAAACTTCAAACTAACAAAAAAGCCCAATACATTTTTTTATATTCATGGAGAATTTAATGAAGGGAACTTATGAAATTTTTAAGGCAGATAAATTCATTTTAATTTGTGAGTGAAGTTATATTAATATTTCAACCATTTATAAGATTATCTCATTGTTTTCCTTCTATTCAATAAGTTCTAGTTGAATTAATTACATAAACTAACTTATAGTATTCTATTATTTATCGTTGATCATACATTTTTTGCTTATATTGTTATCTATACGACTCTGTTACTCACAACTTGCACCACTGAACTGGTGCTTAGTTTGAGTTCAAGTTGCCTACTCCCATTTGAACTTGCCTTATGAAGTTAAAATGGAGCTTCTGGTACATTTGTAAGAGTTGTGTAGGTAACATAATTCTCTATAGCTTCATTTAACTTCTTTCTTCTTACATGACCCTATTTGATCTACAGGAACCTAGTTGTTATGAGTTTTCAGAGTTCAGATGCAATACAAGTATGGTCATACATACTCGGAAACTTTTATTAGAAGATATTAAGTGATCCATTATGTTGGGGGTTATGGACAATGGCCCCTTTGGCGGATATTATTATTCATGTAGCTGTAGGAAGCAATGATACAAGACAGTTGAGAAAGTTGTGTAACTAGTGGCAGTTCAGGCCTTACAGTGTTTAGTATTCAAAATTAATGCTGGTTGAAGACTTGAAGTGCCGAATTTTGTTTATGTATGTATGTGTTATTTGATGATCTTCCTTGAGTATTTGGGTTGTTCATTGAGATCAGTCGTCTAGCTGCATGAATTTTAGAGATAAAACTCGGGTGATTGATAAACTGTCTCATACTAAAGATGGATTGTTTTGCTGGCTATTTTGAATATCAGTTTTGTAGTTTTGTGGTGTGCTAGTTTCACATTTGATGATATTCTTGGCTTGTAATAACTGGTGAGAACATTTTGATTATTCATAGAAATAGACTTGTATCAAACTCTAAAACGTTTTGACCCCAAAAAATAAAATTCAATTTGTATACGCTGATATTGTGAAACTTTTTTTACACATACAACCAATCAAATCCTATTGTCATGCCACTTCTAGTTGACATAATTTGATTACATAGATGTGTAAAATAGTTTTATACTGTTAGTGTAGAAATTAGTTTCCCAAAAAGTGTCACGTACATGTACTTATAAATAAATAAATAGTTTTTTGATCTCCTACTTGCTGTGTTATTTGATACAAATCATCTGTCATTTACATTGCCCTGAATTGTGTTCTTATAGTCATCTGCATATGCTATAGTTACCTTCTAGTTTCTCAACTTTACTTCAATAATTTGTTGTCAAACAATTCTCGGCTTAAATTAAAGATGCATAAATTAAATTTAACTTGGTGCGGATTGTTGTTTTAAAATTTCAGTTATTGTAAGATTGCTTCAAATTTGTTCTCTTAACTAGTGCTAATTTAAACAGTTTTACAAACTATTAGTATTCTATATAGTTGATCTTATGATTTCTTAGTCAATAACTAGTCCTTGAAGAGCAGGACTTTTGAAATAGACTATACAGCCATGATATTTACTACTAACACAACTTTACAGGTGCTCAAACCTAGAGTTTCTGGTTCACTTGTAAATGGAAGTGTGTTGATTCAATATAAGTGGATGTTTTATAGCAAAAATTAGTTTGCTTGTTGATTTTCCACCAAAGTGTGTCTCGCTTCCTTGATCAAATGATGGATAATATGAATTAACTTCTAGCTTATATGAAGTTGAAAGCTGAGATTTGAGTTAGCTGCACTCCCAACAATCAACATGCAAAAAATCTTTTGAGCATCTTGAAATATGTTGTGAATTCGGACTCAAATCTCACACCAATAAACTTAGATGTGTGGAGCAAAGGAAAGTAGTAATCAATATCAAAATAAACACAAGAAACAACGACGACAACAACAACAAGTAGATCTAATCTAGGAATCAAAGTGAAAAGTTCAAAACCACAAGCAAAAGATAAAGAGAGAAGAGAAACAAACACATCAAGAAATGTTTATCCAGTTCGGTCCAACTTGACCTACTCTGGGGGAGAGATTGATCTCTCCAATCCACTATCAATGAGTTCTTACAAAGAGATACAAATAGGTTACAAGAAATTAGTTTCAACAAGCTCACAAAGAACAAACCTAATTTCTACCCATTTTCCCAATCTCACAAATGAACAAGACACTCAATGATTTTCACTCAACGAAGGTGTTTGCAATGTTTCCCAACCCAAGAGAATTCTAATAAAAGACCCTCAACCCTAAAGTTACCTCCTTTGATTTCCCAAGTTTCTCTCTCTTAAAGCTCTCTCTAAAAATCTGAATAGAAAACACTTATATAACAGTCTTCAGTTGTCAAAATCGTGTCACGGTTGATGCGTACGATCCAAGGTACGACCAACCTTATCCTGAAAACGTGACAAGCATGCAAAAAATCATGTCACGATTGAACACCAGAAAAATCCATGCTCACGGCCTGCCAAATCGTGACACGCCTGCATAATTGTGTCACGATTCTGATTTTTGCCAAAATCATTTTTGAGTCACTTTGAAACGAAACACAACACGACTGGTTTGAGTTAGTATCTACTATGTAGCTTACATGAAGTTTGCAACTGAGATTAGTATTATCTTTTTTAAAATTCATACTATTTTTCCTCATTCTCCCCTTGGTGGAAAATACGGGATATGTTGGTGGCTGATGGACAAAAGGAAAGGTAGAGAAAATATAGAGACTCTCTAATATTCTCAAAGAAAGATATTATTATTTGAATGCTTGAATTCTTCAATTCTTGAGTATTCTAGAGACTTCCCTATTATTCTTTATTATTCTAGAGAATCCACATTATTCTTTAGTATTCTGGAGAGTTCCATATTATTCTTCATCATTCTTTATCGGCCGGTGTGATTCTAATAGTGTGTTCGACAGAGGAATTTTGATCAGCAATAGATCAACAACTAACCATAACAGAAGCAAATGGAGTAATACTTCTGCTGACTGTTTTAATTATATTGCTGTCCCCAAATTCTGTATGCACATCTCAAGAGATTCTCCCATGGCCAGCAGATTGCAGATTCCCTTAGTCAAAAAGGATATGTGTTGGTCTATATGACCAATAAGGATGCGCACTAGAGGGGGTGAAGAGCGATTTGAAAAATTTATGGAGTTTTGGCGAAAGCGTTTTGAAATATTTTGACTTATTGAAAACTTGCTTGAACAATCACAAACTATGACAAATTGTGAAGACTATGTACTAATAAGTTTTACAAGATAATTGAGTGATTCACAGGCAAAATCTTATTTCAATCAATTATTAATAATACTTGAACAATTTACAAAATAAAACAATTTCAAAACCAAACCTATAAGAAAATATAACAAGCTAAAAATAAAAAACACAATGTATATGCAATTGATGAATTGTTGAGAATTGAAACTAATTGATCCAAGTATAATAGTGGAAACCTAATTCAAGGAATTATGTCAATTTTACCCGAAAAGAACTTAGATCAAAATCAATTTCTATCCTATCAATTAATCAATTTAAACATATACAATTATCAAAATTAAAGAGGATAAGGAAGAAAGAAAGACACTGAAAGTTTTATAGTATTTCGCT
>Ga0315915_1003602_pt1 | contig 19618 bp, 15 predicted proteins | sample MpolbnodulesMG_FD_207738 | JGI IMG/M metagenome (GOLD analysis project Ga0315915, IMG submission 207738) | Medicago polymorpha root nodule microbial communities from Los Angeles, California, United States - branched nodules | ecosystem: Host-associated > Plants > Roots > Nodule | place: USA... | reverse complement strand
ATAACAACTTTTATCAGTGTGGTTTAATGAAAATTTTCAGAGTTGTATTTCAGTATAGAAACAATAACAGCTATCTTACATTTCCATAAAACATTATAACATGCTAGAGTCAAGTCCCAAATGGAAGCACAAAATGACTAAAACTCACTCACATGTGCCAAAATTGTGTGAATGGATCAGAAGCTTGAAAGGAATCCTCCAGATAGCTGCATATCAAGTTTGGCCAAAATGAAACAGATGTAATTCTTGGAGGAAGAAGTGTGCATATGTACAGAAACAAATTTGTGGAATCTAAAACTAACATATCAGTACTAAAGAGTGGATTAGTTGGAAAAGTTTGATAATCAAGAAATAGTTAACTAGGGATGCTAGCAATGCACTCTAATAGGCTGCGTATCCGAAATTAAAGATTATAAATAGATACATTAGACTCGTAAGTTATTCATATTTTTCTGATATAGAACAATATTGTGCACATAAATCCTGGTACAACTTGCCAACAATCCCTGGTTGGCACTTGCAGAGTGCAGACCACTATCCATCCCCATCTATTTCTTTTAAGCTCTCACTTCCCTTTTGTCAACGTTCAGAATATTTTTCCACCACTATTCACTAAGTTCGACAGTGGCCTCCGTTTAATTGGTGTTGATAAAGTAGGGTGACTTGGGCTGTGAATGCAAGGATTTCTGCAGGTGTCTATATTGACCCCAACGTGATAGGAAAAACCAGTTGAATGGTTTGGTAAGTATTGGACCAGTGATAGAGGGAATGAAGATCAAATGATGCCAAGCATAGGTTATTTTTGGAAGAATTAGAGCAGCTACCCTGACAAATTTTACAGACTCAATCTTACCATTTCACATCAGTTTAATTACAAGTCCATCACCATATTGCACCTCATCACTCCTCATCTTGAGCAAGTTCGTATTATAAAAATTAACGACATCTTTCATGGTGGGCCTCTTTCGTGGATCCTTCTCTGTGCATTGTAATGCCAACGAAAGCACTGCATTAATGTGCTTGGCTAGTGTTATTGAATTGGGAAATGCACTTACAAGAAATGGATCAACAATGTTCTCAATTTTGCCAGTCTCCATCATTATAGATCTGGCCCAAGTCACTATGCGGGTCTCCTTCACCTCATCATTCATAGAGGGAATTAATAATTTCTTTCTGGTTATTATCTCGAGTAAAACAACTCCATAGCTGTACACATCAGACTCTCTTCCCGGCACTATATCATATGCATTCTCTGTCACATGTGACAATGCAAACATGTTAGAGAATACTATCCTGAAAAACCCCACTTTCAAAATGTGTTGGAAAATTAAGTCATTATCACATCCTAGAAATCAAATTACTATTGTCTATGAAAGGGGTTAAATCAACAATTATTGGGGATAAAGATTTAATTACCCGGTGCAATATAGCCAGGGGTACCAACAACACGTGACGAAAGCATTTTCCTAGCTTCAGAATGACTATAAGAATCCTCAAACAAATTACTGTATAGCGCAGTGCCAAAATCAGCTATAATAGGCTCCATATTTTCATCAACAAGTATGTTCTTTGGTTTGATGTCTCGGTGCACTATTGGTGGAACACAATCATAATGCAGATAAGCTAGTCCTTGAGCAATTCCAACAGCTATATTAAACCGAACATTCCACGTTAAGGGCGACGGGGGTTTCTTTTCATGTAAAATATCATAAAGGCTTCCATTTTCCATGAACTTATATATGACTAAACCATAGTCATTTCCAATCCAGTAGTCCCAACATTTGATCAAACTTCGATGGTTAAACATCCCTAGGACTTCAACTTCGTTGCGCATGATACTTACCCGCTTTTGTTTGTTCCTTCCGAATTCAACCTTCTTTACAGCACAAACAGTTTCACAAATTATAGCTTTGTACACAATACCATGTGCTCCTCTTCCAATAATACATCGATCATTTAGGTTCTCGGTAGCCTCCAGTACTCGCTCATGAAGGTCAGGTAGCTTCCTTTCAATTGGGGTCCTTACTTCATAATCATATATGAATCGATTTCTTCCTCCTCTTTTATTTGAAATATTTAGGTTAGGACTAGAGGTACTTTTCAATTTATATCCTCCTCCTCCTGCTCCTCCTCTCATTTTATTAGAAATCCTTTCGTTGAGATACGTTCGAATTATTATTAGCAGCACTGCAGATATACATGTCAAGGATCCAAGTACTATCACCACAATTATTAGTTTACTGATACCTTTATGATCGGTTGATTTGTGAACACATGGATATACATAACTAGTTTCAATGCAATTCAAACAACTGACACATCGGAGAGAATTACCCATGAATGATGATGGTGAGGAATTCAATAACCATATTAGACCTTTTGGTACAGATCCTTTGAAGAGATTGAAAGAAATATTGACTTCAATTAATGAAGGAAGAACTTCAAGATCATCTATGCTTCCTGTTAAATTGTTCAAGGATATATCTAGACTTTGCAGCAGTCCTAGCAAGGAAATTTCAAAAGGAATGACACCTGTCAATCCATTAGCACTCAGATTCAATCCATAGAACAAATTATACAATGTTCCCATCGTTTGAGGAATTTCGCCTCCTAACAAATTTCCACCAAGATGTAACTCGTGGAGGTTGCTAAATTCTGCCAAAAACCCTGGGATACCTCCAGTGAAGTAATTTTCTCTTAAAATCAATGTACTTATATTTGTCCAACTTCTCAAACTTGATGGTAGTGATCCATTTAGGAAATTGAATCCCACATCAAATCTATCCATTTTAGTACAATTTGACAGCTGAAGAGGCAATGGACCTTCCAAGTTATTGTGAGAAAGATTCAAAATCACAAGACTCACAAGCTTACCTAACTCTGTTGGTATGAGCCCTACAAACTTGTTCCATGACAAATTAATGTATGTGAGATTTTTGCAATTGCCCAAACTTGATGGAACTGGTCCACTGATATTGTTCTTGCTCATGTCCATGTAGTTCAGGTTCAAATTACTTTCAAAATCAGGAAGAGACCCGGTGAAATTATTTTCATTGAGAATCAACCTCATCAGAGTTTGACATCGTCCTACATCAGAAGGTATGCCACCTTGAAGTTGATTGATTCCCATGTTTAGCACTAACAAATGCTTCCCAAATCAAATATTTGGTGGGATATTACCACTGAACTTGTTATTCATACAGTCCAACTTCACTATGCTGCTGTTTATTCCCAAGCTTTGAGGTATGACTCCTGAGAACTGATTATCAAACAATGAAATATTTTTCAGATACTTGAGCTTTGTCATATCCAAAGGCAGTTCCCCAGAGAGGCTGTTGTTGTGAACCAAGATGTGCACAAGATTTGAAATTCTCCAAACACTGACCGGAATTTCGCCTATCAATCGATTGAAAGACAATTGAAGGTCCTGTAGTTTGCTGCAATTACCAAGAGATGTTGGAATAGTCCCTGACAACTGATTACCATATAGATACAATTTCAATAGATGAGTCAAGTTTCCAATATTGGTTGGAATAGGACCACTAAGAAGGTTATTTTGTAGGCTCAATTCTTCAAGGGAAGGAATTTCAAACAAGGAATCTGGAATTTCACCAGTCAGCAGATTGGAAGACAATCTCATAAACTGTAAACTTCGCAACTTTTTCAAAGTATATGGTATCTTTCCACTGAATCTGTTCTCAGAAAGGTCTAAATTCTCAAGCAAACTACAATTGCTTAACTCCGAAGGCACTTTTCTGGAGAAAGCATTACCAAACAACAAAAGGTTCTGCAAATGATAAAGGTTTTCAATTTCTGGTCCAAGTTGACCAAAAATCCCATGACTGGTGAGGTTAAGGGAAATTAAATTGTTGGCATGGTCACATTGAACACCAACCCATGAGCATGGATTGGAATCAGAAGTATTCCAGCTAGAGTTGATGATGGGAGGAACAAGGGTCCAGTGTGTCATGAGTGACAACAGAGTCAACCCATCAGAGTTAAGAGCAGTAGCACCATGCAAAAAGGAAATAATCAACAACAAGTGTGTGATAATTATACTGCTATAACTAGTTCTTTTCATTGAGAGTGAGACAAGGTTGTTTGTAAATTGCAATGAAATAAGAAACACTTACCTTGTCAAGTTATAGAAAAAGAAACTAAGTTCATGAATGAGGTTGTTTTGTTCTTTTAGTTTGGTTACAAAGTTAGGGAGAATTATCTATAAAAGAAGTCAATACTGCAAACATACAAGTTTATTCTCTGACACACATTTGTTGATAATAGTAACTGCTTAAAATTGTTTTGTATTTTTCTGAAATTGTTCATCCAATTATACCACAAATTAGTTGGCCTATTGCGTTCTTGTAGTCACTAAATAAAATTTAACTTCCCCAAGTTAGTGATGGGTTATGGTGTACTATTATTATTATTTTTCATTCATTTCTAATGCGACTTTCACTTTGAACACTATTTCATATTATAAAGAGGGATATATTGACTCAGAGTAAGTCTTTATAGTTACTCCAAATCTTAACCTTCCATTTTAATATCAATAACAGTTATGATTAATTATTAATAATTGTTACTGTGAGGTCTTTCTTTCCTCTACAGCAGATCAATTGCGGCAAAACACATCATGTAATCCACATAAAAGACAAAAAGCAAACAATTTGGATATTGACTTTGAGAAATTAGAAGGTAATTAGGCACCGTAGTTTGATTGTAAATTTATAATCATTCCTCTCTTTTATTATAGTCTTTACGGATGGACAAAGCAAAATAGATGGTTGTAAAACCTAATAAAAAATAGATCAATCCCGTTGATAAAAAAATAAAACGAATGCAATTGAATTCAAAAGACAACACTATTGATAATTGAATTTCAAAAATTGACAATTGAAAGTGTTGACAGAGGGATTGCCGAGACAGGAGAAGATGATGATGCTGGAGAGTTTACAGATGGAGTACATAAACCACACCATAATGGCCTCCAATCCAGTAATATCTGTATTTGATTAAATTTCGATGCTTAAACATCTCAAGAACTTCAATTTCGTTGCACATGATACCTAGTTGCTTTTGCGTGTTCCTTCCAAATTCAAACTTGTTGACCAAGTATGACTTTGTACAGACGACAATGTGCTCCTCTGCCAATAATATACTGGTCATTTAAGTTATCTCTACCCTTCAATATTAGGTCCTGAAGGGCATTGATCTTATTGAACAATTACTCACTTGTGACATAAGTAGATAACTAGTTCTACACATTATTATGAAGAAATAAAAAGGAAAAATAAGAATGCAGTTCAACAATATATTACTTACACAAGATCAGAGATATAAGAGGCTCCATACTAGCGACAAGAAGGGAGTCTATATTTTCTCAAAAAAAGGAAAAAAGAAGGGAGTCTATATGATTGGCATGTATAAAGTATGATTTAGGTTGATAATACAAGGATTTCTGTTGGTACATATATTGACCCCACTGTGAGAGGAAAAACCAATTGAAAAGTTGTGTAAGTGTTGGCCCAGTTATAGAGGGAAGGTAAATCAAACAAGGCTGGGAATAGGTTATTTTTGGAACAATTAGAGCAGCTACCACCACTGTTTTAACCTCTGTCTCACAATTTCCCATTAGTTGAATTACAAGTCCATGGATACCAACTGCAGGTCTAGATATGAGTTTCCAATCATCCCAATCATAGACTCCCAGCGGAAATTGATCTGCATCTTGCCAAAATCCAAAGTCACTATTATCTCGAGGTTGGGTATCCACATTGAACGTAACTTCTCCATGGAGATGGTCGTCAATACTAACAACTGGAACATCAAAGAAAATATTATAAGTACTATATGGTTGTAGTGCTACAAATGCATCACCATCTTCCACCTCACCACACCTCCACTTACAAAAGTCATTTTTATACAAGTCAATAATATCTTTCATGGTCGGTCTCTTTCGCAGATCTGTCGCTGTGCATTGCAATGCCAATAGAAACATTGATGTGACTTGCTTGGTTAGTTCCACTGAATTGGGAATTGAACTGGCTAGGTATGAATCGACAATCTTCTCGATTTTGCCTGTTTCAAGCCATATAGATCTTGCCCAGCACACTAAACTGGTCTCCTTTGTTTCATCATCAAAATAGGGAGCAAACGCTTTCTTTCTGGTTATCAGCTCGAGCAAAACAACTCCGTAGCTGTATACATCAGACTTTCTGTTGTGCATTGCTGCATTTGCATTTTCTGTCACAGGTGACAATGCAAACATGTTAGAGAATACTATCGTGCACAACTCCACTTTCAAGATTTGTTGAAAAAATAAAAGATATCATAGCATCCTAGCAAAGTAATAGTAAGTTATTATGAAAATTGATTACCTGGTGTAGTATAATCTCGGGTACCAAAAACTTGCGATGAAAACATTTGCCTGGTTTCAAAATTACTACAAGAATCCTCAGACATGTCACATAGCAGGGCAGTACTAAAATCAGCTATAATAGGCTCCATATTATCATCAAGAAGTATGTTATTTGGTTTGATGTCTAGGTGCACTATGGGTGGGATACAATAATAATGCAGATGCGCTAATCCTTGAGCAATTCCAACAGCAATCTTAAGCCGGTCACTCCACATAAAGGGTGGTGGGGGTTTCTTCTCATGCAAAATATCATGAAGGCTTCCATTTTCCATGAATTTATATAAGACTAAACCATAATCCCCTCCAATCCAGTAGTGTGCGTATTTCATCAAATTTTGATGCTTAAACATTGCAAGGACTTCAATTTCATTGAACATGACACTTAGTTGCCTTTTATTGTTCCTTCCAAATTCAAACTTCTTTAAAGCAAAAGCTTGTTGACCAAGTATAACTTTGTACACACTACAATGTGCTCCCCTGCCAATAATATAGTGATCATTTAGGTTCTCTGTAGCCTCCAACACTAGGTCCTGAAGGGCATTGATTTTATTGGCATTTAAGAAGTATGATTTAGGTTGATAATACAAGGATTTATGAAGGTGCATATATTGGCCCCAACATGTGAGAAAAAACCAATTGAAAGGTTTGGTAACTCTTGGACCAACAACAGTGGGAAGGAAAATCAAACCAGGCCAAACATAGGTTACTTTTGGAACATTCAGAGCCGCTACCACCAGAACCTTTTCAGCAGTTATCTTACCATTTCCCATCAGTTTAACTGAAAGTCCATAAATATAAATTGTAGATATGAAACTATTATCATCTTCAACACAGAATCCTGATTGAAATTGATCAACATCCTGCCGAAATCTAAAGTCGGTATAATCATGAGATTCAGTCTCCACATTAAATGTAACTTCTCGTTGTCTTTGGGCTGCAGTCCTACTGCTTTCTCCATGTAGATGGTGGTCAATGTTGACAACTGGAATGTTAGGGAAAATATTAGGACTATATGGTTGTAGTGATGTATCAGCTACAACCACATCGACATATTCTTCCTCGTCACACCGCTTAAACAAGTGCATTTTCAACAAACCAATAACATCTTTCATGATTGGTCTCTTTCGTAAATTCTTCTCTGTACATTGCAATGCCAATAAAAACATTGTAGTGACTTGCCTGGTCAGCGCAGCTGAATTGGGAAATCTTCTTGCAAGGTATGAATCAGCAATGTACTCAATTTTGCCTGTTTCCAGCCATACAGATCTAGCTCAGCTCACTAAAGAGGTCACATTTGTATCATCATTCAAACAGGGAACTACCACCTTCTTTCTGGTTATTATCTCGAGCAAAATAACTCCATAGCTATATACATCAGACTTTCTGCTTTGCACTATTGCATATGCATTCTCTGTCACGGGAAAAATTGTAAACATGTTAGAAAATACTATCTTGCAAAACTCATTTCAAGATATGTTGAAAAATAATAAAGTTATCGTTGCGTGAATAAACAGTAAGCGTGGATGGAGAACTATTTACCTGGTGCAATATAGCCAGGGGTACCAACAACGATCGATGAACGCATTTTCCTGGTTTCTGAATGACCATAAGAATCTTCAGACAACTTCCTGTATAAGACAGTACCAAAATCAGCTATAATTGGCTCTAGATTGTCATCAATAAGAATATTTTTTGGTTTAATGTCTCGGTGCACTATCGGTGGGTCACAATCATTATGAAGATATGCTAGTCCTTCAGCAATTCCAACAGCAATCTTAAGCCGGTCACTCCACGTAAAGAGTGGTGGAGGTTTCTTCTCATGCAAAATATCATGAAGGCTTCCATTTTTCATGAATTCATACAAGACTAAACCATAGTCCTTTCCAATCCAGTAGTCTGCGTATTTGATCACGTTTCGATGCTTATACATTCCAAGCACTTCAATTTCATTGCACATCATACGTAGCCGCTTTACCCTGTTGCTTGTGAATTCAAACTTCTTTACGGCATAAACCTGTTGACCAAGTAAAGCTTTGTACACAATACCATGTGCTCCTCTTCCAATAATATATTGATCACTTAGGTTCTCTGTAGCCTGCAACACTAGTTTCTGAAGGTCAGGTGGGTTCTCATTACCTGATACGTTGAATTCGTGAGCATATCTGGCTCCAATCCATCCAGCTCCTCTATCAATATAATACCATTGCTTTAGATCTACCAGCACAACAGAAATCAATATTGAGGATCCTATTTCAATCATCACAATTTGAACATTACTAATACCTTTGTGATTGGTTGATTTGGAGACACATGGATTTACATAACTAGTTTTAATGCAACTTAAACAACTGACACATATGAGAGGATTACCCATGAATGATGATGGTGAGGAATTCAATAACTTCATTAGACCTGTCGGTACAGAACCATTGAAGAGATTGTGAGAAATATTGACCTCAATTAATGAAACAAGACTTCCAAGTGCGTCTATGCTTCCCGTCAAATTGTTCAAGGATATATCCAGACTTTGCAGCATTTTTAGTTTCTGAATTTCTACAGGAATGCTACCTGTCAATCCATTAGCACTCAAATTCAACCCATAGAACAAATTACGCAATGTTACAATCGATTGAGGAATTTTTCCTCCAAGCAAATTTCCACCAAGTTGTAACTCGCGAAGGTTGCTAAATTTAGCCAAAAACTCTGGGATACCTCCTGTGAAGTAATTTTCTCTTAAAATCAATGTGGTTATGTTTGTCCAACTTCTCAAACTTGATGGGAGTGATCCATTTAGGAAATTGAATCCTACATCAAAACGATCCATGTGACTACAGTTTGACAGCTGATGTGGCAGAGGACCTTCCAAGTTGTTGTGAGAAAGTTCCAAAATCACAAGATTCAATAGGTTTCCCAGCTCTGATGGTATAAGTCGTGCAAATTCGTTCCTTGACAGATTAATGTATGTCAGACTTGTGCAATTTCCCAAACTCGATGGAATTGGCCCGCTGATATTGTTCTTACTTATGTCCATGTATTTCACGTTAAGATTACTTGCAAAATCAGGAAGTGACCCGGTGAGATTATTTTGATTGAGAAACAACCTCCTTAGAGTTGCACATCTTCCTAGATCAGAAGGTATGCCGCCTTGTAGTTGATTGATTCCCATATTGAGCTCTAACAAATGCTTTCCAAAGCAAAGATTGGGTGGGATATTGCCATTGAACTTGTTATTCATACAGTCCAACTTCACTATACTGCTGTTGATTCCCAAGCTTTGAGGTATGACTCCTGAGAACTGATTATCAAACAATGAGATATTTCTTAGATACTTGAGCTCTGTCATCTCAAAAGGTAGTTCGCCAGAGAGGCTGTTGTTGTGAACCAAGATGTGCAAAAGACTTTGTATTCTCCAAACAAAGACCGGAATTTCACCTCTCAAACGGTTGAAAGATAAGTTAAGGTCCTCTAGTTTACTACAATTACCAATAGATGAAGGAATAGTCCCTGAAAACATATTACGATGTAGATACAACCTCAATAGATGAATCAAGTTTCCAATATTTGTTGGGATAGGGCCACTGAGAAAGTTACTGTGCAGGCTCACTTCTTCAAGTGAAGGATTTTCAAACAAGGAATCTGGAATTTCACCGGTAAGCAGATTGGAAGACAAACTTATAAACTGTAAATTTTGCAACTTTTTGAAACTATATGGTATCTTTCCACTGAATCTATTCTTAGAAAGGTCTAAATACTCAAGCAAACTACAGTTGCTTAACTCTGAAGGCACTTTTCCTGTGAAACCATTACCCAACAATACAAGGTTCTGCAAGTGATAAAAGTTTCCAATATCTGGTCCAAGTTGACCAAGAATCCCAAGATTAGTGAGATTAATGGAAATGACATTGTTGGTATGGTCACATTGAACACCAACCCATGAGCATGGATTGGAATCAGAAGTATTCCAGCTAGAGTTGATGAGAGGAGGAACAAAGGTCCAGTAAGTCAAGAGTGACAACAGAGTCAACCCATCAGTGGTAAGAGCAAAGCCACCATGCAAGAAGGAAAGAATCAACAAGAGTTTGATAAATCTACTACTACAACAAATTCTAGTCATTTAGACAAGGTTGCAACTTGCAACATAATAAGAAGAACTTACCTTGTCACGTTACAGAAATATTTTAGAGCTGATGATTGAGATTGTTTTGTTGTTTGAGATGCTTACTTTGAAACTAAACTATCTTGAAGGAATGTCAAGGAAATTGGATGGTAAACTCTTTGAATTTCTGTGAAACTTCTGATAAAGGAAATTACAAGGAAAGAAAGAAACCACTAAGTTATTTGGGTTTATGAATGAGAATATTTTGTTCTGAGTCAACCATGTAATCAACTATGGGAGAAAAAGTAAATTAATTAATATGCCAAGTTCCCAACTTGTAGGTTGTTGGATAGTAGACTGACATTATATGAGTCCCCACACAATAATTTTTAGGTTCTCTGGACACTGGTTAAAGAAACTAAAATGAAAAAGTTTTAAGTTAAAAATAACACTTTTTGAAGATTTGACTACACAATTTTCAATGTAATATTACTATATTTGCTTTCTAAACCAGTGTCTCGGAGATACCAGTTAATATTTCCCCTGTATTGTTTTATCATGCTAGGGATGAGTTATGGTCATGGTGTACTAAAATTTAATTCATTCATCTCAAATATGACTTTTAGTTTAAAACTATTTCATATTATTAATATTAACTATTTGAAAATATAATTTACACATGAAAATGTTTTTTTTTTGGTTTTGTTTTCTTTTTAGGCTAAATATATTGAATCCTTATTTCATTGCATTTTTTTATAATCTACATTGAGTTCTTATAAAACAAGTATCACGGTGTGTCAAATGGTAGTTCTTTTTGTTTGTTTTGAGAGGGTCATAGATGGTAGATGTTTGAGTCTCTTAACCATTTGATCAAATACCGTTTGATATTTGGCTTGTGCGTATGAAAAACATATGTTGGAAGAGGTCAATCATTTAATTCCTTATGTTATCTCATAAGATTTGTTTTCAAAGTTGTGCGCGAATGATATGTTGATTTACCAAAAGAAAGTGAGATTTACTTGTAGAATATCTCTCAGGACTTTAAGCGATTTTAAGTTTTAGGTACATGCATAGCTAAAACAAACACGTGAACCAAATCAAATGATATTCATGCATAGCTACAGAAATATAATTTGTTTTTCCTATACAATGTTTGATGAAGTTTTTAAGCTTCAAAATTCAGGAGAAAACAAACACATGAACTTTTATTTGTATTTTTAAAGCACGCATAATGTTTTTTGAAAAAGCCTACATAACACAGAAAGGATTTCATCCAGTTCAGAATTAAGAGCATGCAAACCAAGTTCAATTTTGAACTGCACAATCAAATCTATAACAACTTTTATCAGTGTGGTTTAATGAAAATTTTCAGAGTTGTATTTCAGTATAGAAACAATAACAGCTATCTTACATTTCCATAAAACATTATAACATGCTAGAGTCAAGTCCCAAATGGAAGCACAAAATGACTAAAACTCACTCACATGTGCCAAAATTGTGTGAATGGATCAGAAGCTTGAAAGGAATCCTCCAGATAGCTGCATATCAAGTTTGGCCAAAATGAAACAGATGTAATTCTTGGAGGAAGAAGTGTGCATATGTACAGAAACAAATTTGTGGAATCTAAAACTAACATATCAGTACTAAAGAGTGGATTAGTTGGAAAAGTTTGATAATCAAGAAATAGTTAACTAGGGATGCTAGCAATGCACTCTAATAGGCTGTGAATCTGAAATTAAAGATTATAAATAGATACATTAGACTCGTAAGTTATTCATATTTTTCTGATATAGAACAATATTGTGCACATAAATCCTGGTACAATTTGCCAACAATCCCTGGTTGGCACTTGCAGAGTGCAGACCACTATCCATCCCCATCTATTTCTTTTAAGCTCCCACTTCCCTTTTGTCAACTTTCAGAATATTTTTCCAACACTATTCACTACGTTCGACAGTGGCCTCCATTTGATTGGTGTTGATAAAGTAGGGTGACTTGGGCTGTGAATACAAGGATTTCTGCAGGTGTCTATATTGACCCCAACGTGATAGGAAAAACCAATTGAAAGGTTTGGTAAGTATTGGACCGGTGATAGAGGGACGGAAGATCAAAATTGGCCAAGCATAGTTTATTTTTGGAAGAACTAGATTCAATACGCCAATAACCTTTTGAACCAGCAACTTACCATTTCCCATCAGTTTAATTGAAAGTCCTATACCATATTGAACTTCATCACACCTCAGCTTAAACAAGTAATTATTATAAAAGTCAATAACATCTTTCATGGTCGGCCTCCTTCGTGGATCCTTCTCTGTGCATTGTAATGCCAATGAAAGCACCGCATTGACTTGCTTGGCTAGTACTGCTGAATTGGGAAATGCACTTGAAAGAAATGGATCAACAATCTTCTCAATTTTACCTGTTTCCATAAATAAAGATCTAGCCCAGGTCACTATGTGGATCTCCTCCGCAACATTATTCAAAGAGGGAAGTAATATTTTCTTTCTGGTTATTAGCTCTAGCAAAACAACTCCGTAACTATATACGTCAGACTTTCTTCCCGGCACTACTTTATATGCATTTTCTGTCACAGAAAACAATGTAAACATGTTACAGAATACTATCTTGCACAACTCTACCTCCGAGTTGTGTTTGAAAATAAACTCGTCATCACATCCTAGATATCAAAGTATTACTAGCTATTAAAGGGGTGTCAGGATCAACATTAATTGTGAATGAATGGTAAATTACCTGGTGCAATATAGCCAGGGGTACCAACAACGCGCGATGAAAGCAATTTTCTGGTTTCAGAATAACTATGTGAGTTCTCTAACAACTTCTTGCATAGGGCAGTGCTAAAATCAGCTATAACAGGCACCAAATTCTCATCAACAAGTATGTTCTTTGGTTTGATGTCTCGGTGCAGTATTGTTGGATCACAATCATAATGCAGATAAGCTAGTCCTTGAGCAATTCCAACAGCTATATTAAACCGAACACTCCACCTTAAGGGTGGTGGGGGTTTCATTTCATGCAAAATTTCATAAAGGCTTCCATTTTCAATGAATTTATATATGATTAAACCATAGTCATTTCCAATCCAGTGGCTCCAACATTTGATCAAATTTTGATGCCTAAGGCCCCTAAGGACTTCAATTTCGTTGTCCATGATACTTCGCCACTTTTGCTTGTTCAATCCAAATTCAAACTTCTTTACAGCACAAGCATGTTGATTAATTATGGCTTTGTACACAATACCATGTGCTCCTCTGCCAATAATATACCGATCATTTAGGTTCTCTGTAGCCTCCAACACTAGCTCATGATAGTCAAACAACTCATTTTCTAATGGGGTCCCTACATTGGAATGACTAGGTTCGTCTCCTATTTTATTAAAAGACTGTTGCTCAAGATAAGAGGCCCCTTTCAATTCATTTCCATGGAGATACATTCGAAATATTATCACCATCACAACAGAAATCAATATTGAGGATCCAAGTACTATCATTACAATTTGAACATGACTGATACCTTTATGATCAGTTGATTTGTAGACACATGGATTTACATAACTAGTTATAATGCAATTCAAACAACTTACACATAGGAGAGGATTACCCATGAATGATGATGGTGAGGAATTCAATAACCTCATTAGACCTGTTGGTACAGATCCATTGAAGAGATTGAAAGAAATATTGACCTCAATTAATGAAACAAGACCTCCAAGAGCATCTATGCTTCCTGTTAAATTGTTTAAGGATATATCTAGACTTTGCAGCAGTCCGAGCGAACCAATTTCCGAAGGAATGCCACCTGTCAATCCATTAGCACTCAGATTCAGTCCATAGAACAAATTATGCAATGTTCCCATCGATCGAGGAATTTTGCCTCCAAACAAATTTCCACCAAGATGTAACTCGCGGAGGTTGCTAAATTCTGCCAAAAACCCTGGGATACCTCCAGTGAAGTAGTTTTCTCTTAAAATCAATGTGGTTATGTTTCTCCAACTTCTCAAACTTGATGGGAGTGAACCATTTAGAAAATTGAAACCCACATCAAACTGATCCATTTTAGAACAATTTGACAGTTGGAGTGGCAAAGGACCTTCCAAGTTGTTGTGAGAAAGATCCAAAATCACAAGACTCACAAGCTTACCTAACTCTGTCGGTATGAGCCCTGCAAAATTGTTCCTCGACAAATTAATGTATGTGAGATTTTTGCAATTTCCCAAACTTGATGGAACTGGTCCACTGATATTGTTCTTGCTCAAGTCCATGTAGTTCAGGTTCAAATTACTTTCAAAATCAGGAAGAGACCCGGTGAAATAATTTTCATTGAGAATCAACCTCATCAGAGTTTGACATCTTCCTACATCAGAAGGTATGCCACCTTCAAATTGATTGATTCCCATGTTGAGCACTGACAAATGCTTTCCAAAGCAAAGATTTGGTGGGATATTGCCACTGAACTTGTTATTCATACAGTCCAACTTCACTATGCTGCTGTTGATTCCTAAGCTTTGAGGTATGACTCCTGAGAACTGATTATCATACAATGAGATATTTTTTAGATACTTGAGCTTTGTTATCTCGAAAGGCAGTTCCCCAGAGAGGCTGTTGTTGTGAACCAAGATGTTCACAAGACTTGAAATTCTCCAAACACTGACCGGAATTTCACCTCTCAATCGGTTGAAAGACAATTGAAGGTCCTCTAATTTACTGCAATTACCAAGAGATGAAGGAATAGTCCCTGACAACTGGTTACCATATAGATACAGCATCAATAGATTAGTCAAGTTTCCAATATTGGTTGGGATAGGACCACTAAGAAGGTTACTGTGCAGGCTCACTTCTGCAATGGAAGGAATTTTAAACAAGGAATCTGGAATTTCACCGATAAGAAGATTGGATGAGAGACTCATAAACCGTAAAATTTGTAACTTATTCAAACTAGATGGTATCTTTCCACTGAATCTATTCTCAGAAAGGTCTAAATACTCAAGCAAACTACAGTTGCTTAACTCTGAAGGCACTTTTCCTGAGAAACCATTACCGAACAATACAAGGGTCTGCAAGTGATGAAGGTTTCCAATTTCTGTCCCAAGTTGACCAAAAATCCCATGACTCACTAGGTTAAGAGAAATGACATTATGGTTATAGTCACATTGAACACCAACCCATGAGCATGGAGTTGAATCAGAGGCATTCCAGGTAGATTTGATGAAAGGAGGAATAAAAGTCCAGTGTGTCATGAGTGACAACACTATCAACCCATCAGAGGTAAGAGTAAAAGCACTATGCAAGAAGGAAATAATCAACAACAAGAGTGTAATAAATTTACTGCTACAACTAGTTCTAGTCATTTGGACATGGTTTGTAGGTTGCAACTTGGAACAGAACAAATACTTACCTTTGTCACGTTTCAGGGACAGCTTTTGGAGCTGATGAATCAGAATGTTCTAGTTTGAACAAGCAGTGTCTTGAACCTTGCATGTATTTCTCTAGTTCATTTGATTCTCATCTTGTTTGTATAACTTTGTGATATTGTTTTTACAGTTTTTAATTGACATATCATGTTAAAGTTGTTTGGTAAAGTTGTTCATTGAATAGAAAATCTTTGTCATACGTGATATATCATGTAGTCTGGTGGAGGATGTTATTCGATGTGTTTGCTTTTGCATGCTATAAAGATGTTATTAGTCTATTTTCTCTTTAAGCGTAGGGCCCTGTGTTTCTCCTTTTCATTATTCACACACAAAAAACAAAGGTTTGCTAAGCTTATCATGTCAATGATTATGGGTGCTTTCTTTTTATCCAAATAATTGATGCTTTTGATTTCGACATATTTTATACACGTATATTGAAAAAATTAAAAGAGATGGTAATTGAAATAAATTCTTTTTCATTTATTTTTTTACATTTATATGAGTGTGCATAAACATTTTTCATTTATATTTGTGTCGAAATAAGATTTGTTCATACCCTTAATCATTTATTACTCTCTCTTGTTATGTCTTCATACAAGGTTGTGTGTCTTCTGAAATTGTTAAAGCTGCGTATATGTTCGTACTATATTTGGTCTCAATCCAATTAGTGAGTCTCTATTGAACAACCTATATTGGAATGGAATTTTCAGTCAAAAAATATTATTTTGTGATGAAATTTTTATCATATGTTGAATGCCATGTATATCATTCATAATTTTATTAATATATGAATTTCTTGCATCTTTAAGGTTAATTATTTTTCACGCAGAAAAAAAAAAACCTTCTAGTTCAGTTCCCAATAAAAAAACTCAATTTTAAGTCTCTCCTTTGTTGGTTTTTGAGGGGGGACCTCTCCTGTTGATATAAGCTTTATTTCTCTTGATCTCTAAATATATAAGTTATCTTGCAATTTTTATTTTTTTTTATAATAACTTAGTTTCCATATTAATTTTATAATATTGCCGTCATTTTAGTTATATATATTCAAGAATCTTCTTCCATTATTTGCAATGGAATAATTTCATTTTTATTTCATTAGTAATTTCATCTTTTAATATAAAATTCTAACAAGAAAACGTAAAATTGCTACTTAAACACAACAATTTCAAAGCCAGTTACATTACGCAATTTTTTCATTTTGATAAAAAAAAAAATCATTTAAGGTGATGGGATGTTATCTCAATCCAACATAAGATCAGACTCAAAAGTAGATCCAAATGTATTTACATTTATCTCAATTCAAAGACACTATTACCGTTTACCATTAAACCAATTTATAGAGTTATTATACTCCACATTTTACTAATCATGAGGTGTAACCATTATTTTATTTTATTTTATTTTTGACAAAGAGGTTTAACCATTATATTCAATGTTTGATTCCATACCACAAATTTAGAAGAGATTAGCAACAACTTGAAAAACTATATAAACAAACTTGAAAACCATCGTGGTTAAATGTTTTGCTTGCCTGATCAAAATAAAATTGATAAACATATCAACATAAATTTGTGGAAAGGTAATAAACAAACAATGTAAACAAGGGACAATGTTGATAAACATATCACTATTTTTTTTTTTTTTTGCCGTCTATTTATAAGGCTCTCTTTGGTGTACTCTTTTTCCTCCTATGAGGGTTAAGTGCTCCTTGCACTAGCCTTGCTTAATATATATGCTGTTCAAAAAAAAAAAATCACTATTTTTATCTATCGCATAAACTAACATTCACAACCATAAAAGCATGTTTATAGTATACCCTTCAATAAGTATTACTTGTGCCACAAGTAAAGTAAATGAATCAAATAAAGTTTTTCTTTTTAAAGACTCAAATAAAAAATTATTTTGTTGGAATACTTGCATTGAATTTCATATTTAGTGAATTGAGTGTACAAAATTAAGAGAATATTTCTACTTTTGAGTTTTTTAACATATACTCTTAGAGCATAAGTACGTTCTTAGAGCATAAGTTAGCAAGATTCATAAGATAACAATTATATGTTCCAAACAAACATTTAAATCATATTTAATCTACAAATATTTGTCTGCACCACATAAATTTACTCAAAGGTGCACCTTCAAAGTAATTAAAGGATAGTTGATCGAATTATAGCCTTAAAGTTTGTAGTGGAACAAGACACCTTTAATGTAATTAGCGCTTATGCACCTCAGGTAGGGTTAGAAGAACACCTTAAAGTAAAGTTTTGGGAGGAGTTAGAAGGCTTAATTCAGGATATCCCGTTAGGAGAAAAGATTTTTCTAGGAGGGGATTTAAATGGGCATGTAGGGAGTGTTTCGAGGGCTTGTATGGGGGGTATGGTCTCGGGAGATAAATGCAGAGGGTAAACCCATCTTAGATTTTTCATCGGCTTTTGATCTTACTATAGCTAATACATGTTTTAGAAAAAGAGAAGAGCATCTTATCACTTACAAGAGTGGGTCTCATGTTCTCAGATAGATTTCTTTCTTATTAGGAAATCTGACAGGAAGATTTGTTTGGACTGTAAAGTCATACCTGGAGAGAGCTTAACTACCCAACATAGAGTAATTGTGATGGATGTAAGGGTTAAGAGGAGTGCAAAGAGAAGAAGCCATAACGGGGCTCCGCGAATCAAGTGGTGACATTTGAAGGGTGAAAAACAAAGGATATTCCAACACAAGATTTTAGAGAGAGGTTTCAGGCAACCACATGGAAACGCTAATGATATGTGGGAGAGGATGACACATGAGATTAAAAAGGTAGCAAAAGAGACGGTGGGAGAATCTCGAGGTTTTGGACCTAGTGGTAAAGAATCTTGGTGGTGGAATGACAATATTCAGAGTAAAGTTCATATCAAAAGAGATTGTTTTAAAGATTGTTCTAGATGTAAAAATGATGAAACTTGGGATAAATATAAGATAGCTCAGAAAGAGGCTAAGAAGGCAGTGAGCGAAGCAAGAACTCAACTTTTGAAGGATTATGCCAATCTATAGGTACCAAGGAGGGAGATAAATCTATATATAAGCTTGCTAAGGGACGGAAAAGAAAGGCAAGAGACTTGGACCAAGTGAAGTGTTTTAAGGATGAGGAGGGTAGAGTTTTGGTTCAGGAAAGAGATATTAAGGATAAATGGAAGAAGTATGTCCACAACTTATTTAATGAAGGATATGAGATCTTACCAGATTCTAACAGGTTAGACATCAGAGAGGAGGACCGAAATTATAACTATTATCGTCAGATTCAAGAGCACGAGGTTAGGGAAGCGTTGAAAAGTATGAGTACTGGCAAGGCAGTTGGGCCGAACAACATATCTATCGAAGTGTGGAAGAGTCTTGGTGATAGAGGAATTGTGTGGCTCACAAATTTTTTAACGAGATTATAAGGACGAAGAAAATGTCAGACGAGTGGAGAAGAAGCACTTTAATTCCAATCTATAAGAACAGGGGGGATATACAAAATTGCGCGAATTATAGGGGAATTAAGCTAATGAGTCGTACCATGAAGTTATGGGAAAAGGTGATTGAACGAAGATTAAGGAAGGAGACTTGAGTTACGGATAACCAATTTGGTTTTATGCCTGGGAGGTCGACTATGAAAGCGATCTACTTCGACGCGTGATGGAGCGATATCAGACGG
>Ga0315915_1003600_pt1 | contig 19627 bp, 27 predicted proteins | sample MpolbnodulesMG_FD_207738 | JGI IMG/M metagenome (GOLD analysis project Ga0315915, IMG submission 207738) | Medicago polymorpha root nodule microbial communities from Los Angeles, California, United States - branched nodules | ecosystem: Host-associated > Plants > Roots > Nodule | place: USA... | reverse complement strand
ATTTTGTTGGATTTTACAGAAGAAAAAAGCTACAACACCCCTGTTGTTGTGGTAAATTTTATGCATAATTTTCTGCTGGACTTGGATGTATTAGGCACAGGGAAATTGTACTTTGGTGCCTTACTCAAGTTTTTTTTTTTTCTTTTAGAGGTTATTGAAGCTATGGTTGTTCCTAGTGTTCTATGCATGCTTTATTAGAAACTTAGGTTGTTCAGTCACATTTTTTATTACTTTTGGGTGAATTTTCTTGTAACTTTATAATTGTTTGCCACCTTTGGAGTCCCTTTGTACTCCTTGGGCTTGTTTGTTTGTCATCTATAAACAAAGGGTTTTGATAACCAATTTCCAAAACAGAGAAATATTTGCATTGAAAATATTATTTTTTACACTTTTTAAATTTTGACTACACAAGTTCCAAGACACTCATACTATATTTGGTTTTCTTAACTAGTGCCCCAACGGCACTAGTGAACATTTTCCATTAATAAATATTAGAGAAATGATATTTGAACAATCATATTTTGACAACTTTTGTGACAATTTTCTCTTTTATATTCACATTATGTTTTTAGTTTTTCTCTTTATTGCTTTGATTTTTATGTCAATACTTTATTTTCTTTGTAAAATTTTTGTTATTTTAAAAGCTGTGATATAAATGAATGTTCAAATAACACAATTCTAGATATTAATTATATAAAAAATAACTAGCAGAAGCTGCACACAGGATGACACCATTTTATATTGGGTAACCAGGTTGCACACAGGTTGTATAATATTTTTACTCAAAAAGTCGTATAATATTTTAGAGTTTAGACATAACAATAGTCACTTTGGGTAACGAGTAGTCATAAAATAATAAAGAATTCTAAAATAAACTATTCAAACTGTTCCCTGTGACGCCATACGCTTACACATTTGACGCGTTCACATTGCGTCACTTTTTTTTTTTGTTTTGAAAAACACTTAAATAATTTGCTATGTATGTTGATTAATGAGTATAAAAACGTCCTTTGACCTAAACTAATTCAGAAGACCATAACGTAATACTATATCTCCTTTATTAGGAAATAATAACGAAATATGCTTTGCACTATCGGCATTTGGTGAGTTGCCTTTTTTTTTTTTAAAGAAAAAAACAGGAGGATGTCGGTAGTTGCCTAATTTTTATTTTTTTTTGTCAGGTAGTTTAGTGACTAGAATTCACCTTATAAAGTGAATACGTGGAGTGTCTGGGATTCGAACTCGACCCCTGCATATAATAATGCATTGTCCCACCAACTGAGTTATGCTCACGGGACGCATAATTATTTTGTTGCTCACTAACATAAAAATGATTTGATTCATGTTTTCATGTAATGATATACTTGTGAAGAGCATAATTAAAAAGCTCTCATCTTCTCTATCTTTGATCTTGTCCTTTTAATTAATTTTATAACACGTTGTAAACACGATGATCTGATCAATTGAGATTCGACAATTTGAAGCATATAGTTGTAAAGCTTTTTAACCATTTCGTTTCTTTAGCTATACAAATATAACTATAATATGAACATTTTAATAACCACGACATTACGAAGGTTCAAATTTCATTTATATCTATAGTTAAATTTTGTTTTGTACATAAATTTGTTGAAAAAGATTTGTCCCAAGTATAATAGAAAATAAGCCATCAGTTCCCGACGTTCCACATCAAACAACCCATACAAGTACACATTATCCTCCTTGGCGACGAAGGAAGCTAGAAGAAAGCGTCGACTTGCAAAACCAAAGGAATCAGAAGAGGACGAGAGTAGTTGTTACCGCCGAGTACAAACTTGTCTCCCCCCAAAGAATATGTCCTCTACCACTTGTGCCCACCGCCTTCCAAACTTGTTTCCTTTTCGAACCTCTACTTCGACACTTGGTCCATGTCTTATATTGAGCCCTCTGATGGCTTGTGCACGATTTAATCAGTACCAACATCTAACTCTAAGGTTATCTTAAAGGAAGAGGCATGGTTTGAAGGTGAGAAAAACACAAGAGGGGGGGTGTTGAATTGTGTTCCCTTTATATTGAATTTTTATAAGTGTTTGCACTGGTCAGAGTCTGACTCAAGTTCAAAATCTGAGGAGTACTCAGAAATTGTTTGCATCGGAGTAAGGTAAACACAAAGATGAGAGAGAGAGAGAGAGAGAGAGAGAGAGAGAGAGAGAGCAGTCACAAACAATTATACTGGTTCCTCATACAATCCAGGAGGAACAAATCAAAGACATTGAGCTATTGCCTGATATGGATAATGTCATTGATTCGACATTCGAAATTCCTTTGTTGAAAATTCAATTATCTGTTCCTTTATCCTTGATGTTCTTTGTTTGTTTCGACATGTAGTCAGAAGAAGACAAATTGTACTATGAGAATCTTGATAGAGATAACTACAAAAGAGGACAAATCTGACATGGATTATGGGTCTTATGTTGACTTTTATACATGTTCATGTCTTATTAAATTTTGATTTATGGTCCAGCACACTTGAACATATATTATCATATCCAATTGTTTTTCCATACTTTGTTATAATCAAAACTCTAGAGAAATTGTACAAAACTTATTTTGTTCCGACATGATTGGCCACCAACTCCGTCATCACCACATCCGTTTATAGGATAACTTCCACTGTACGGGAAGTGAACTCCTGCCCATGACACTTTTCCTAGCTTGTATCGTTTGTAAAAAGAAAGCAACAAGAAGTTAGTAAAATGGCAAGACAATATCAAAATTGAAAGTAAAGAAACAAAGGAGACAATCTTCACCAAACATTGACCTCTCCTCATCCTTGGTCAGCATCATGGCCAAAAGTACCATCTTTTCAACGACACAATCTTTGTAGATAATTTTCCTAGTTTTTTGGGATCAGACGCCAACTCATTCTTATAACACTTTAAAATTTTGTTGAAATTATCCTTCACCCTTAGTTCTTAGAGGACAAATCATTCTCATTAAAAGTATATGTACCCGTGGCCATAGGAAAATGATCCTCCGACCAATAGATGTTGACCCCATATAGGCCTCCTTACCCTGTTGCCTTGATGAATACCTCGCGCCACCAAATGTTGACCTCTTATTCTCTACCCTCTATCAGGCAAGATGCAAAGGGTTGCATAAGCTTCCTAGGTTCTTGTCTTTACCAAAAAGTACTTTTTCCTTGAAAACCTTGATGAAGTTAATGTAGTTCTTAAATCTCATCTCAAAGGACTTCAAGGAAATCAAACCCAACAATGTCTTTGACCCAATTTCCGATTTCTATTACACATAAAATGAATTGAAGGACAAAGGAATAGTGTGGAGTGTTGATCTCAAACTCACACTAGAACTTAAAGACCTTCATCAGGGTCCATCTTAACGGGTTCATTTGGTAGGGTGGGGTAACCTTCAGGTGATTTAACACATTGATTATGAACTCGATGAACGAAAGGGTCACATGCAACTCCTTAAACAAAATCTCATACACCGACAGACCACACGTTTCATAACGGCTACAAAACCGGTTGGGGTCCCGAAGAGTACTCACCTCTCACTCATTTAGTGATGCTTATACATTCTGAAGGGCCAACTCTAGCCTGTTGGTAGAGAAGTAGATGCCAGATTCCATACGAGTCTCATTGATCAAAAGAAAATAAGAACTTTCCTTTTACTAAACAATCCCTAAATGTTCCCTCTAAACTTTCCTACTTTTCAAAAAAATGGGACAACTCTTAAAGTCGTTAACCATAGTGGGAGATTTCAGTATGTTTTCCCAAACGAAAATCGTTTAGCCACACCACGATGACCAATTGGAGGAGACCAACCGCTAACCATATCTCAAATCGGATCCATGGCTTCCAAATTTGGACTAAGAGTTAGTAAACATAGAAGACGAATGAATCCCCTAAACAAATCTGGGCAACAACAGAGAAAAATGGATTAAGGAAAGTGTTAAACGGTGCAAAATGTCTTTAGAAAGTAGAAAGGCAAATGGAAACGTATGGATGAAGGTCATAGAAAGACAAGTTCTGACTGAAATATTTCAAAAAGCTATCAAGTTTGCAAACTCCCGCTTTATATAGCCATCAGGAAAGGTAAACGAATCAACGACTCTAGATCACCAGAAGACAAAAGGTGTGGCTTAACGCCACAACTCATGCCTCGAGAACATAACTGTACTTGATGTGTCGCGTCACCTTAATCCACGGGTTCGTGTGACACACGTCAGTGATCCCAAAAAAGGGAGTCGTTTCAACTAATATGCATGCATTTGTTGTTGTACCTTCCCCCCACTCGGCACCTTTCAGATTCCACTCAATGCTCTTCAGCACCCGACCTCACACAAAGATTTGCTGGGGGCAATGACAAAAGTTCAATAGCCGACTTTGCAACCAACTAACGTAAAAAATCTCGCACATCATAAAGATAGTGGCCAACTGTTCTGGACTAGATTTTGACCTATATAATGACCAAGTTCAACAAGTCCATTAACCCATTACGCCACCTTTGAAAGGCTTAGGGAAGGTCATCTATGTGCCACACCGCACAGGAACACCGCCTCAAATTAAGGTATGATCGTTGAACCTATGTGGGCCCACAACCATGATCATGTACGATTACATTTAGAAGCATTCTCTCATATTTCTCTCTAAAGTTAACATCCTGACTTGAGTGTCGGAGCAATTATATGTTTTTGCATGATTCTTATACATCATCAACAAACAACCTCTGTTGTACCAAAGCCCTTCCAGCATTGTATGAGATCGTCATTAGCACGAGCATCAAGATTGCATGGTCCTAGTTCTGTTCCCGACAGAGCACAAAGTGAGCGAAAAATTATTAAAAAAATTTAAATGACATTGCATGAAGGGTTATCTATTAAGTTATCCCAAAATGGATGTCAATTATATCATTTTTCTTTAGAAAATTAGGGTAAGAACAGGATCTATTTCTTCTGCTCTCTACTTTAATTTATTTTTACAAATACGGGCAGCTTATTTTTATTTGTGCAATTCCACTTTTATTTGGTCAATATGATGGCAGCATATAATAATTCTATTTTTTTAAAGAAGTTAATTCCATCTAAACCACAATTTGTTCTGATTTATGAATTGCATTTAGGAACACGTGCAAACTTAATTATAAAAATGTACCGTTTGTGTATAAAATAACGAGACTTTGACCAAATACATTCATTTCGTAAAGGGATGAAGAAAGTTTTCTTTAAAAGTAGAAAAATGTTAAACAAACTAGCCTGATATTAGTCCCAAGAATCTCCTGTTCTTAGCCTGATATTAGTCCCAAGAATCGCCTGTTCTGATTCAAAGTCATATACCCGAAACCGCGTTATATAGTTTGATTCATATATTTTACCATAAAGAATAATTAAGTATCCATCACTATTCGGCCTTTCGTAAAAATAAAAATAAAAAATCAAATACCACCATGCCACCATGGATAGAAAAATAAAGTCTATATCGTTGACTCTTCAAATTGGCACATGATAAATTGGAACCGTGACAACGATAAATGAATATAGAAATTAATATCAGCAGCAGTTATGAGTATAGGACAAAAGGAACGTGTTTCCCCACATAACATAAAATTTAGGGGAACATTATTATGGCACATCAGGGACAAGACTTCTCTAGAACTAACTATTCACTTATGTGACATAACTATTGATAAAAGTAAATGCTTGAAATATGTATATACATGACAAATCATTTGTGGTTAAACTATCAACTTTTAGATTCAAGATGGGCAACTACGGGTCGATCCAAATATATCTTATTAACCCTATTCAAATGCACACATTTGCTTATGGTAAAATCGAGTCATAGATAATTTGGGTAAATATTGCAGGTTGTTATCAATATACTCCATATTTAATTTGGATGAATGCGATAAAGTTTTGTTATTAAATTTTAGATAATTATTAAAAAAATTATTCATAGATATTGGAATATATCCGTGAATGCGTCAAAATCTATAGATTATCTGCTTAACGGATATACACACGCAGGGGCGGAGGGACCATTGGGGGCAAGGGTGGGCGTGGTCCCCCCATTATTAACATTTTTTTCCTTTGTATGTTAGGTCTTTGTCTTTTATGGCAAAAAAATTCTTTCCACTTCTAAAAAAAGTCATTATATCTTTTATGGTAAAGACCTAATTTTTTATCTCTTCTCTCAAATTCCAATTGAATGGTAAAAATCTAGCTCTCAAGTCTCAATACCTTTTCATGTTCTTACTTGTTTTGTCTTTTTCTTGTTCCTTGTTACTTCTACCAAGTACCAATAGGCGTAAATCATCATCTGAGTTAGTTAACTCTCTCTTTCTTTCTTCATTTAATCCATACTATTATACTAAACTAATTGTTACTAGTAGTAGCAATGCCAAACACATTTTTTGTTTTATGATTCTGTATGTGATGTGTTGTTCTTGCTTTATTCAGTATCACCATTATTCCAGTATCAATTTTTTTTTTAGGTTAAAAACAACCATTATCAATTTATTGATTTCTTTAAATAATTTTCCTTTTGGATGTATATATATATATATATATGTTTGACAATATTAATTTTGGATGTACTTAAATTTCTTATATATAATGCATTTGATGATTTAATGTTTCTTTGCTAAATTATACCTATTACAACTTGGTCTCTCTGTTAGGAGTCCCACATCGAGTAGATCAAAGTACTTGATGTGGTACATAAGCCATGAGGTTCTCCCACCTATTAGACTAGTCTTTTGGGTTGAGCTCTCCTCATGAGCTTAAGTCCTAACAATTGGTGCTTTCATTGAGAGTTGGACCACGGAAAGGGCTACTTATATGTTGGATTAAGGTGTTTCACCGAATATTAATAGGTGAGTGAAGCCTCCAAAAAGGAAAGGGCTACCATCGGGTCATTGTCAATAGAGTGAAAGTCGTCGTGGACGTCAGCTCTTAAAGGGCGTGGCAATGTTAGTAGTCCTACATCGAGTAGATCAAAGTGCTTGATGTGGTACTTAAGCCATGAGGTTCTCCCACCTATTGGACTAGTCTTTTGGGTTGGCCTCTCCTCATGGGCTTAAGTCCTAACACCCTCCAATATTTAAAACCTGGCACCGCCTCTATCCACGCGGATATAAACAAGGCATATATATATATATATATATATATATATATCTATAACAAAACAGAGATGAATATCATAATATCCACTCCCATAAACATATATTTACATCGAATACACAACCGAGAAGTCTTTATGTTCAGAGACCAATAAAAGTCTCGAAAACCTTTGACCCACACATCATTCCAAAAGCTCATGGAATACCCTTTACCAACTGCTTAATTTTATTAGAGAAATGATATTGTTACGACCATTCTTTAACAACTTTCTCTCTCACATTTACATTATTATCTTATTCTTTTTTTTTTCTCTCTCTATTGTTTTTGACCAATAAAAAGAGGGAAAAAGAAAGTTGTCATAATAGTGGTCACCAATGGTTGTACAAACATCACTACTCATTTTATTATACCTTCGGAAAACCAAATATGATTACAAAGTTTTATTTTTTTTTGACAAATATCATTATAAGATTATTAATTAAAGATAGTATGATATTATCATTTAAGAACAAAATATAACTTTTAAAATTTATTTTTCCAAGAAAAGTTTACTTGGATTTTTTTTGAGGGATAATTTTTTTTTACTTGGATTGTAAAGTTTATTATTTCATGTAAAATAAAATTTGATAATAAAAATAATTTTGTCTTCTATATTAGCTTTCAAACCTAAAAATAATTGTCTTGTATTAGCTTTCAAACCAATGGCTAGAATTTCTTTAAAAAATGTATTATTATAACAACTTGGTTTTCTAACCGATGGTTAGAACTTAGAATTTCTTTAAAATAGTATGTATTTTTTATTTTTTTGGATCAAAAGAAAGTCAGTATTGTCACAAAGGCTTGACTGTTATTTTGTTTGTGTTTCCATTAGTAGATTTGCCTCACGTGTTAAATTACAAAGCTAAAAGGAAGAGTGGCGAATGTTTCCTGTTAGCTTCCTGGAAGATAAGTAGCATGTAAGTGATAGTGACACTATTGTTATTTACTCTTTTTAATGTGAAAAGGAACAAAAAACACGAAATTTGACTATATTTAGTACGAGGCATAAAGAGCAGTTATTAGTATCTACTGAGAAAGACCCTTATCATTGACTCTTATTATAGTAGAACATGTTGGAATATGAAACACGTTTTGTATGTGAAAGCATGTGGTATAAATTCAAGTAGGACTATGTTCTGACACAAAGAAACAAGGTACAAACAAGACCAATATTGCTCTCATCTTTGTAGAGACAAACACACTCACTCATTGATTTTGAGTTCACTTGGTTCTCAAAAAATTAATAAAGATGGCAAGAACTCCTTCTTGTGACAAAAGTGGAATGAGGAAAGGGACTTGGACTGCTGAAGAAGATAGGAAATTGATTGCTTATGTCACTCGATATGGTTGCTGGAATTGGCGACAACTCCCTAAGTTTGCAGGTAAATATAGAACTATGTTTGCAATTGGATAATGATCCTTGATAAAATTTATGGTCAAATAGCATAAAATTTACTCACTATTGCATTTTTTATTTATTTCAGGTCTTTCAAGGTGTGGAAAGAGTTGTAGATTGAGGTGGCTGAACTATTTAAGGCCTAATATCAAAAGAGGAAACTTCACTCAACAAGAAGAGGAGTTGATTATCCAAATGCATAAAAAGCTTGGCAATAGATGGTCAACCATTGCAGCTGAGTTACCTGGAAGAACAGATAATGAAGTGAAGAACCATTGGCATACTTCCCTCAAGAAGAGAGCTATAGATAACAAAGTCACCAATGAAGAAACCAAATCCACACAAAGGAGAGATATATCCAATTACCAAATTACCCCTCCAGCTAACTCCCAAATCTCAGACACCAATGGCCCTTTATCCCCATTTTCATCATCTAGTGAATTCTCTTGTACATCTTCAGATCACAGCTCCACTGCTTTGGATGATTTTGGGTTTCTGGATTCATTTATAGAAGATGTGGATGAAAGTTTTTGGCTTCATGATCTTTCCAACACACCAAGTGGAATAGTGCAAAACCATACTACTGAAAGTTTTGTTATGGCTAATGATTTTGGAAGCTTTTTAGATGCGTACAAGGAGTCAACAGTTGATAGTTTTTGGACACAACCATATGAAGTTGACATGTCCCACGTTCCAACTGAACTACTGATACCTTTGTCGATGGAATCTGAAAATTTTTCTATAGTATATGACAAGGATATTTGGAGTTGAAATAATTTGTAACATAATATATTAGACTTTTTTAGTTAATAAAATTAACGCATACTCCTTGTGTTTACAGTTATATTTGCATAACAGTTTGATCTAAATATCAATTTGGGGACTCAGCAGAATCCAATATGCTTTTAAGATGCATAAATCACTACAACAAATATGATGTAATGCAACGCCACTTTAAAATGGTTACCGTAAAACCTTTTTCCAATAGGACAACAACAATACAATATTAATGGGTGGTATTAGTTATATTCAATAATCAATAACCCTTACAAGAGAAGATAGTCTCTCTGTTACCTGTTGATCTCCATTTTTAGTGGTCATCGTTTTTCTTCTATATTTAAGGCTGGGTTTTGTCGTGTTCCTGGATTCCTTTGCCTAAAGGATTCATAATTTGTCTCATTTTGCGACAATTTAGGGTTTTGACTGTGGTTTGTGCAGAGAATGTCTGAGGGTTTGTCTGGTGCTGAGAACCAAGATACTATAGATTGCGATTGGTTTTTGTCTTAACCCTTTGGAAGATTCAAATTCTTTTGTTTGTACGTGTTGTTGGCACGCTTTTGTTGTCGTATATGGTTCTGAATTCAAATCTTTTTTGATATTTTTGCTTGGATTTTGTCCCTTTCTGTTTTTGATTTTATTCATGTGCCCGTTTTGTCACCGTCCCATGGCTGCTATATATATGTGTTTGCGAGAGGTTTCCACCAGTTCTCCAGTTGTTTGTGTGTTCTTTTTTTGCGTTAGGTTTGAATTGGGTTTGAATTTCTTTGAATCTGGGTTTGTGTTCATTCGGGGATGGATAAGGGTTTGGATTCTCTCGCTGACATTGTTCCCGGTAGGGAGAGCTGGAGGATCAAGGTGCGTGTTCTCAGGATGTGGGAGGTTCAATCATTTTTCAAGCCTGACGAGACTAACTCCCTGGAGATGGTGTTGATCGATCAAAAGGTATTTTGTTCTTATTCGTTGTTTAGTTTCTGATGGTTGTGTGAATTGATTTGTTGCTTTCATTCCCGATTTGTAATTTAACCCATAAATTGTATGTTTTGTTGTGCTAGGGTGCCAAGATTCACGCCACCGTTAGGAAACAGCTGTTGTATGTGTTCCAGAAGAAGCTTGCTGAGGGTGGGGTTTATAAGATGTCCTACTTTTCTGTTGCCCCAGGATACGGTTCGTATCGTACCACAGTTCATCCTTATAAGCTGATCTTCCAGATGAAGACAAAGGTCGAAAGGGCTGAGAGTTCGATGATCCCACAGTATGGTCTGTCAATTACCAAGATTAGTGATGTTTGTGCTCACTCTGCCGATCATGATTATTTAGTTGGTGAGTGATGAAGTTTTTTTTTTTTGTGTGGTTTTGTTTCATGTCCTTTGTCAATATGGTTGTCTTACGTGTAGATGTTATTGGTTTTATGACTGGAATATCTGCGGAGCGAGAGTATGTTAGGGATGGCAAGGTGACCAAGATGATTGTTTTTGAGCTAACTGATGAGAGGTTACCTTATTTCTCCATGTGTTTATTTTTTTGGGTTTGTTCCATTCACCTCTATTATGGTGTTTTTCTGGTTGTTTTGTTTTTGTTTTCAGCAGTGGTAAGGTTGAGTGTGCTTTGTTTGGTAGTTATGTTGAATCCCTTCGGAAGATGATGGGAAAGTCTGTTGAGGGGTTGCCTGTGGTTGTGGTTCAATTTGCTAAGATTAAGATTTTCAGAGGTTTGTCCTGTTGTATGATTTGTATAAGTTGCTTAATTTTGCATTTGCAATAATCATCGAGTTTTCTATTGTTTAATTGCAGATAGGGTGTCAATCCAGAATGTTATGAATACCACCAAGATTTGGCTTAATCCTCCTATGGAAGAGGCTATTAGATTTAGGGAGGGGTATGTTGAAATAGTATAGGACCTGACTGATTTCCTAGCATGAGTTGAACAAAATTGTTATCTTATTTTTATTTTTATGTGTTCACATTAGCAGTGGTTATTTCTAGAGGTATATATGTCGTATGATAAAACAATGTTTGGTGGCAGCCCTTGCATCTCAGTTGATTTAGTTGCCAGTTTTATAGTTGAGCATCTTATTTGGTAATGCATGCTATGTTAGAACTTGCAGCAATGAAAACAATTATTTCCTGTATTATTGCTGCAAAACAAAGACATGGTTTCCAGTGTTTGATAGAGTTTTAAGCCTCACATTTTTTTTAATGCGTTGATGAATTATATATTTTCTGATAGTTGCTAATATTCGTTTTTTTTTTATGTTTTTACCTTTGATCACTTGGTTCTTGGTTGTAGTGTTGTTGTTCATGGTGTGGAGTCATCTGCTCCTGTGCCTGTGCTTGGTCCGCGCATTAGGCCTTCTTTTAGGGAGGATTTCTTGCAGCTGTATCCAAGGAAAACAATATCTGGTCTTAATGAGCTTGACGATGATGGGACCTTTGTTGTTTTTGCTACCATTGAAGGTTTGGTCGAAGGAGAGGATTGGTGGTATCCAGCCTGTAGGTGTCACAGGAGTGTTACAGCTGATTCTGGTGCATACTACTGCAAAGGATGTGTGAAGCATGTTTTCCATATGGTGCCAAGGTCTGATGTCTCTTTATCCACGTGTCTGTAGCCACATTTATCTTTTGTTCTGGATTTTATTTGTTGGTGTGTAATGTGATAGGTACAAGGCTAAGGTTATTGTGGGGGATGGAACTGGTGATGTTGTGCTTGTTATGTTTGATGGTAACATGCAGTCCCTCCTTGGTGTGCAGTGTAGTACATTGGTGTCTGCAGCCAAGGTATTTGAAGTGGATAGTTTTTGGGTTTTATTTCTCTTTTGTTTGCTGGTCTTTGTGTGGCTTTTATGACGGTTTTTTCCTTTATATTGAGTGTCTGCCAGGCTGAGAATGGTGGTTTCTATCCAACTGAAATGTCAAAGCTAAAGGGCAATAGTATGTTGTTTAGGGTTAAGAGGAATGCATCTGCGAGTGTGATGTATGATGGATCATTTAGGGTTAAAAGGGTTTGCGTTGATTCCGAAATTATTTCTGAGTTTGCAGAGACTGTGGAGGATTGCCCACCTGAGAAGGTTTGTATGCGTGTATTTTGTTGTGTATGCTAAGTGCTAGATGTATCTTCCGGTTTTTTTTGTTGGCATTCTCCATGATTGGGTTTTAATGGTCTCAGATTCACTCTCTGTCTAGTTAGGATGGATTGGCTGATGTTGAGGTTGTTCGGGAGACACAGGCTGACGTTGTTGCAGCAAACGTTTTTGCCCAGACTCGGTCTCCTATGTTAAGTCATGTAGAGCTTAAGAATGTTGTTGCTGGTGCTCATGGTGATTTGGGTGAAGATGTGGAGGTTGTTCAGGAGACACAGGCTGATGTTATTGCAGCCAACGTTGTTGGCCAGACTCGGTCTCCTATACTAAGTCATGTGGAGCTTAAGAATTCTGTTGCTGAGGTTGAGGTTGTTGTTCTTGTGATGTAGTATGATGCAGTTGTGCTGTAGAAATGTCTTTTTTACTTATTGTTTGGTGGGTATGTCATTTGTTTTCAATTGTTCTTTATTTTGTGTTGCATCAGGTTGCACCTCCTGGTCTTGGGGGTGGCCCCATTCATTTGGGTGATGATTTTGGCTGTGTTGATCACGATGGTGTGCCTGGTGTTGAGGGTACACGGAAGAAACGTTTACTCAAAAGTGTTAAGAGGAATTTGGCTGAGGATTTTGATGGTGCTACTGATGAACAATATGGTGTTGTCACTCCCATTGCCAAACGTGTTGTCAAGGGTGTCAAGAAAAGCTATAAGGAGTGATTTCCTTTGGTGTTGGATTTGGCTTCTTTAATAAGTGTTATGTTCAATAGGGATGGTTTTGGGGTTGTGTATTGTATTTGTTTGTGTTTGTCCTGTATGAGGGGTAATGTAGGGTGTAATGTGGTGTGATGGTCTGTCTGACTGGCTGTGTATGTCCACGGGTCAGTTTTGTCAAGTTAATTTGGATGATGGATGTTATAAGTTTGAAGATTGTTTTGTTAATTTCTTAATTTTATCAGCTGTAATGGATTGTTGTTAAATTAATGGTGCACTACACTATTTTATGTTTAAAGCCTTCTTTTGCATCCTATGTCATTTTCGATTTTAATGGTTTGTTGTTGAATTAGTGGTGCACCACACCAGCTAGCTCTTTCTCTCGGACCCCCTCTGAATGATGGATGTATTTTACATTATTAAATTTTTTTAATAATTATCGCGAAGAATGCATATAACGGTTATAAAAACGATATCAATTATGGTGATACTTTTAAAAATAATCTTTGTATTATCTCATACTTACTCTGTAATTAAGGATAATTTTTGTATTATCCTCTAACGGTTGTTTATTGTTTTTTGATTGTTGGCAATTGCTTGATTGATGGATACATGAGGATGATTTAACACACATGTATAGTTGATTGTCTAAGAAGAGTGGCAACGTTTGGTTGTTTAAAATAATGCTTTTCTTATGGAGTAATATATTTGAAGATGTAAATCCCAACAAATGGTTTTTAACTCTATGTGAACTGTATTCTTAAAAGAAATAAACTCTGTAAATTTTAGTTAGTCTGTATATTTTTAAGATGATGGCAGCATTACGTATTATCCTAAAGTAAACGTAATATTTCTATTGTATTAATTTGAAGGACTCATGTTTCGGTATTGGATTGGGCTGAGTCACACACAAATTTATTGTCCCTCTATTGTGTTTGGTTTTGCTTTTGGGGGGCACTTGATCCAGTAAGGGGCTTTGTTTTCATTCCATGACAACCAGATGTAGACTTTCTCTTTGTTCTCTTTGTTGGTGCTGTGCACTTATGTGCCTCTGCATGTATGTTTGTTTGGTTGGTTTTTGCTGCGGTTGCAGATTTTTGATGCAGGTTTCTTTTATTTGCTATGTATAGGCCTTTTTTCAGCACACATTAGCGGTATTTGTTTGTTTATTTTGTGTTTTCTCCCCTGCGGTTTGGTACTTTTCTTTTATTTTATTTTTCCGTGGTGTTTTGCGAGTTAGGGATTGGACACTAGGTTAATGATTGTTTTGTGTGGTTTTGCTTTGTGAGTTATGGGCGATGTATTCAAAGATTGTTGGTGTTGTCATTTTAGGTCTGATGCAAAGCTATACAGCTAGATCGTTTTGACTACACGTTGGGTGAAGATGTTGAGGTTGTGATTTAGATTGATTTGGGTGCAAACAAGGTTGTGTTAATTATTAAAGCCTGATTGTTTTGTTTGTGTGATTGATCAAGGGTCTAAACCTTGTTTTCTATCTCCATTTTTTTGTGTGGTGGGTTTGGGTAGGTGTTTAGCTGCTTGACACTTTGGTTGGTGAATTGGTATACCTGTTATTATGGAACTGGACATATGCACATCATTCAAGATTCAGTGTAGGATGGTTTTCCAATTAACAGCAATGTTGTGCCTTTTCCTAAACCTTCCCTTCGTTTTCTCCTTTTGCCAAATAAGGAAACTTTATAATACATATGTATCTCTCCCTTCCTGTGCTGTCTTCCAGAATCCAAAATTGTTTGTCTTTGCGTGTTTGATTGTCAGAGTTGTCTGCAATGTGTCTGTTTTGTCTTTACTCCAAAATTGATGCACCATTTGAATTTTGTTTTCCCTCTCCTCTTGGTTATTATTTCTATATATAGGACACCAGCCTCATCTCATAGTTACTTGCAAAGCATGTATCTGCTTGGTTAGTTACATTTCTTTGACTGTCCTTATTGGTTCGATAATTTGAGAATGGGTAGGGTTGCTAATTTTCTAGGAGGCCAGAAAATAACAAAGTTGCCTAATTTTCTTTCCTCAAATGAAGGTGTTTTCACTGTTATTGCTTGCTACCTAGGAGTTGAAGAAGGAGTTGACATGTGGCTTCCTGAAGATGCTATTCACTTTGATCCCAGGTATTTCTTTTCTATTTACTAACATTTTATTATATATTTATGTTACAGAATTTACTTTGATTCCTCTCTATGGTTGTTATTGTCGTTTTTTTTTCTCTCTTGGGTTGTAGGTTTAGACTCAGGATAAGGGTTGGGGATAATGAGAAAGAGATTACTTTCCTTCTCAGGGATAATTCTGTGATGACGGTTGCACCTCACACTTGCGATCTGTTGATGTCAATGGTAGGTTTTATGCATTCTACATTGCAAGTGGTTTTTTGTTTTGGTGGTTGTGTTTTGAGTTGATGTTGTGTTTGTGTTCTGTTATGTCATGGTGTTTTTTTGTAGGATGAAGGGTCTTCTTTGTATCCTCTTGAGATGGAAGATTATTTTGGGGATCTTATGCTTTTCAAGGTGAACAAGAAGGTGAAGAAGGTGAAGAAGGGTCATGATTCTGGTATGACTTATGTAATTGAGGATATTCTTGCTGATCCAGCCTTGATGAATATCTGGGTAAACCCACTGCATTCTGCTTATAGTTGTGATGCAAGTGTTTGCTAGATATCTGCCTGTTTGTCTGGTAATTAACTTCGAGTAGGAATGATCTGATGACTTTAGTTTTTGTTCCTTTATTGCAGGGACAGGCTCAACATTTGGAGGGTGGTAATGACGCTGAATATCCTAATGAACCGGCTAATTCGTGTTTTGAAGCTAATCACCATGTTGGATGTCCTCATGATGCAGCTGACTCATGTTTTGAAGCTAATCGGGATGATGGTCCTCCCTATGATCCAGTTGATTACTGTGTAGAAGTTATTCAGGCTGTTGACTCTCTTTTTGAAACTTTTGATTCCTCTGCATCTGCTGGTATAGTTGTGGAGGAAGGAGGACACTCCAGTGTGGTTGGAGGAGTTGCTGGTGGGGAGGTAAAGCAAGGTGTTAAGAGGATGTTCATGGATGCTTACCTGGAGGCTGATGGACTTGACTCGCTCATTCATGTGAAATGTGGATGGATGGCTGAAGATGAATGACCTATGTCTGTTTTTGTCCTATGTGGTGTTGTAATTATAAAATGAATTGACCCCACATGTGGTTATTGTCTCTTTTCCACTTCCAATTCTTAAGTCTTATGCTATGCGCACGTGTGTGCTTCTGTTTGTGTTGTTGTGCCCTTTGGAGTGAAATAAGTTGTGTGGGATCCTTGGTGTTGTAACATGTTAATGAATTTAACCATGTGGTTGGAGGTTTTTGTAGTAAGCAGGTTTATGTTCTTTTGCTTTTGTTGCACTTTTTGTATCCATTTAAGTAAGTTTGGGTGCTATTATTATTATTTTTTTGGTAGCAATGGTTTGTCATTTGGAGCTTTAGTTTCAGTGGACATTGATATCATATAACTGCTAAATTCTCTTGATTAAGTGTTGTAAACGGTGGATATATTAAGGAGTAATTTACATTCTACTCTCCTCAAAGATGCTTGAATTACACTCCCCTCCCCTCTTATGTTAAAACATACACTCCCATCCCTTGAAAAGTAAAATGTATATTTCCTTCCCTTATAAGATGCTTGGATTACAACACACTCCCTTATTAATTAAATATACACTATACTTTAACCTGATTTAACGTAAATAAATATTTCTATGATATATATGAAATTTGAGCTACCATTTCAGAGAGATAGATTCATACCTTTATAATTTAAATGTCAATGATAATTAATTTTAAATATTTTGCTTTTATTTTATAATTTAGAGTGTAAATTAAATGACTATGCTTTACACCTCAATGAACCATCAATTAGTTATGAAGAGATTGATTGCACTATATTTCATTCCATTTTTTTTCTTAAAAAAAAAACAAATGTTTTTATTTGTTATTCAATTTTTATTTATTATTTGTGCAATGGGATTTTAATTTTTAGGTGTTTTTTTTTCTGGGCAAGTAGCAGTGATTTATGGTGTTTGTCATCATATTTTAGATTTGTGAGGTTCTCATTCGACATTATGTGTCTGGATTATTTTTGGGCGTTGTTGTTGGGCGTCTAAGCAATATGAGTAACGCTTTTTTCAATCCATTATGTCCCCAGCCAAGTGTGGATTTTATTTGTTTGGTCCCTGCATCCTATATATATCTAAATATGGCTAATGAAAAACATATAGGGACTTATGCAGCCAGGTCTGAAGGGGACAATGGTGTATTTGTACTATCCTAAATGTTTCATTACATAAATTGGGTGTGGATGGATGAGAACCTGATTTGAATTTTTATCTTTACCAAATGTGGTGTGACATGTCATTGTCACATGTTTCATTGACTAATATGGTGGATTATTTTTCATTTTCTATTTGTGGTATTATGTCTATTATATCGATTAACAATTTCACTTTATAATTTTGGGGTCTGTGTGTTGCTGAGCTCCACAACTGAACTTTTTAGAGACTGAGACACACCCATATCTACGTGTACCTTTTCCTTTATAAGTAGCAACTTTCTTCTTTCTTCATAAGTCATTTAGAAGGTAGTGTGTTCTGAGTCTTTGAGGAAGCAATGGAACGCCCTCTGAATGCGATATCGAGGCTTAGGCCACCAAGGTTGGATTGGACCATTAAGGTTAGAGTTGTTAAACTATGGAACAACGTGAGTGAGGTCATACATGGAAGGATTAACTCAATTGAAATGGTTTTGCTTGATGAGTATGTGAGTTTTTTTTATAGTTTTGTAGCGTTTTGTCTCATAACATGTTGTGTGTGGTTTGTGTTTTTGTTGTGTCTGAGGTTTTTATGGTAGATCACTTGCTGATTTAAGATTTCGTTGTGTTTGCATGGTTGTAGGGCCAGAGGATCCAAGCAACTGTTCCACCAAAATGTGTGAATCGTATCAAAGATGTGTTGCATGAAAATGGAGTCTATGTCATCCACTACTTCTATTTTTTTTCGCAATACAGGGCTTTCCATGCTTACCAGGCATGCTTACAGGATTTGTGTTCATCCAAGGACAAGGTTTTATGACGCTACTAGCTATGTGATTCATCGTTATGGTTTGGCTCTGTCGACGGCCATGGAGATCAGGAGGCGTGTTTTTGGAAACCGTCATTTGGTTGGTTAGTAACTTTAACGTTTTTTTCAGACCATTTTATGTTTGTTATTTGAGTTGCACCCTTTTTTATCCTTCAATCCATTTTTCCAAATGTCATGGGACTCTTAACTGGTCTGTACTATGACTATGTTGTTGATTCAGCTGATAATATTGCTATTGTTGTTAGATTGGAGTTATCTGACCACAAGTATGTTGCCTAAATTGAAGGTTTCGTTTAGTGGGTCATTTGCTTTTAGGTTTTATTTATTTTGTTGGTGTTGTGTGTTTTGAAGTGGAAGGATTGAGTGTGAACTCAGTGGAAGCTACGTTGCTATGTTCAAGGATCTTTTGAAGGAGTGTGGAGAGGGTTTACCAGTTGTTCTGATCCAATTTGTCAAGTCTGGAAGGGAAGGAGGTTTGTAGAGTGGTTCTATGTTCTTTTATTTTAATTAATACTTTGGTTAATCATTCTGAAGTTCATAATCCATCCCTCTGTTTTTTAGGAATTGTTTTGGTCAAGTCTGTTGAAAAGGTCACAAGGTTGTTGTTTGAACCGGCTATTCCTAACCTTCTTAGGTTCAAGCAAAGGTTGTTTTTAAAAATCTGTGTTGGTTATGGTGTTTGGATTGTTTGTTTGTTTTTTTCCGTTACAGAAATTTGAATTTATTTTGTTATGCGTGTGTTTTTTTTTTTTTTAGGTTTCTGTTGTCTAGTAGAAGGGGTCGTTTTGGTCATGTCTATGGTGCACCATCCGTGATTGCTCCATGTCCCCCTCAGTTTAACTTGATTGTTCCAAGGAAATCAGTATCTGAGTTGGTTCACACTGTCGAGGATGGATTGTTCGTTGTTTATGCCAAGATTGTCAGTTGTTATCAGTTCCATAGGGTTTGGTATCTTATGTGTGATTGCGGGAAGATGATGAGTGTATCCGATGGTTTGTATCTCTACGCCCCGTACAACCTAACCACTTTCAATGTATATGTGAGGTAAAGCCTTTTATTTAGTTACATTTTTTTTGTGGTGTTGGGGATTTGTGTTGCGTATGAGAATTAATATAGGAGTCTGGTGCAGGCTGAGTATTGTTGTTGATGATGGGAATGACACTGCTAGGTTCTGTAACACCCTAGTTGTTATTATTTATTTTGATTTATTTTAGAGTCTTTTATATGATTTTAATATGAATCATGTTGATTGCTGTTGATTTTTGGTGTGCTATATTTTATTATATGATTTATTATGATATTTATTAAAATAATGTGAGAATTATTATTATTTTGAAAATTGGGGAGTTAATTAGAATTTAATTGAGTTTAGAGGGAAT
>Ga0315915_1003598_pt1 | contig 19631 bp, 8 predicted proteins | sample MpolbnodulesMG_FD_207738 | JGI IMG/M metagenome (GOLD analysis project Ga0315915, IMG submission 207738) | Medicago polymorpha root nodule microbial communities from Los Angeles, California, United States - branched nodules | ecosystem: Host-associated > Plants > Roots > Nodule | place: USA... | reverse complement strand
TTTTAGTGGAACTCTCCTTGGAAGTGCAAGGAGGACAGGACTACTTCCGATTTGTGGAAGGAACCTGTATAATTGCTTGTGTTCTGTTTTCTTCTGTTCTTTACATTTATCCACTGCAAAGACTCTGAACTTACTCAGACTCTGAACTACTTCAGACTCTGAATCTGAGAACAGTTTTATAGAACGTAAAAGAAGAAGTTTCCAAAAACACAATTCAACCCCCCCTTCTTGTGGTTTTTCTCACCTTCATAGTGAAGAAAATGCCCATGAGTTATTTTTAGCTTATTTTCATCACCTCTTTGTGATACCTTATCAAAACAACTTATATCTTATATCAAAATAGTTAGACTTTATTTAATCTTTTGCTATCAAAATAGTTTATCTATAAGCACTTATATGATAAACACTTATGCTCGTTTGGATAAACAACTTATAGCATAAACACTGATCACATATAAGCTCTATAGCACCAACACGAAACCGACATATGTGATAACTGACTTATGTCATTTTCTTAAATTATTATTGTTGTCGACATGTCAGCGTCCGTGTTGTGTGTGTGGTGTATGTGTATATGCTTCATAGTATATAAGTGTTGTTTATAAGCTACTTCTATAACAAAAGATAAAATAAAGTCAATTTGTTTACATGTAAGCTATAAGTTGTTTACATATCCTAGAGAGCATATGAAACTAAGCTGAAAATGGCTTAGGAACATGTCATAAGCTGTTTTCACAAGTTCCCACAAACAATCTCACAACTTATGTTCGGAGATAAGCTCAAATAAATCAATACATGCATGTTCATATTCTATTAGAGCTCAATTAAGTTGTTTATTCAAACATGATCTTTTCATTAGATACTAGTTTTAATGAGTTTTAGGTTTATTTTTGGGGTGTTATAGTTCTCTGATTGCAAATTAGGGATAATTTCCCGAGATGGTTAAGATAAAGTAAAAAAAGAATATTTAAGATGATGTTCTTATCCTTGTATTAATTAACAATAACAAATCAAGACAATTACTGAATCTTCATCAATGATTATTAATAGCTAAGGAAGCACGGACACAAACACGTGACTGAAACGTTAACACCAAATATTATTTGAGAAATTAAAATGACATAATTGAATGTAATGTCATGACTCATTGTCGTGTCGGTGTTGGACATTGCAGCAGAGATTAATAGTTCTGTAAGGTTCACAAATTAATAGTTTACTTAGTTCTGTAATACTTGTAATTGTTGCAATAAAGGTCCTCTGGTGTTGTTAAGTGCTAGGTCCATGTTAAATCTGAGCGCATGTTAGGCCATTGCAACGCCAAAGAAGTTTCCAGAAGTATATGTCTTCTTCTCTTTTTGGCAATTTTCTAACGAACTAAGAAAAATATGTTAAATGGATTTTAGCATCTTCATTCACAACTAAAAAAGGAACAAGATGGGGTGGTGGCGCAGTTGGCTAGCGCGTAGGTCTCATAGCTACTGAGTGATCCTGAGGTCGAGAGTTCGAGCCTCTCTCACCCCATTAAACATTTTGTTTTGTATATAAATATAACATTAACATCTTAAAATGGAGAAAAGAATAAAAGAAATAGTGCATCTTAATTTGTATTTTTTTTTTTATTAGTTAAGTGAACAAAATTATTTCATTTTTTGAAAAAAAATTACTAAAATTTGCTCGAGAAAAGTTAGGACTCAATGGAACGTCTGATCTGTTAAAAGATAAGGGACATGATAAGTTTAATCGTATTGTGTTTGATTGTAAAATTGTCTCAAAGATATGACAAAATGAAAGGACAATGGACAAGACAAACACAGAGATTATTGTCTTTCACTAAACTACAACACAATTTTTTATCACAAATATAGGTTACTATTTAAAATAACAGATTAACCTTTTGTCAATTGATGATCGTATAAAACAAAAAAAATTGTTCAACCATAAAAGATAAAAAAGGCTAGTTACTCAATTACTTCATGATCAATTTCTCACTTTCTCTTGCTATAACCAATTCAAGGCATTCATTGAGCTTTCCAACGAAATTGACAACTTAATTGGCCTCCCAATAACTGCATCGACATAATAAATTAATGCACTTTGGAAAAAGATGAATGGGACACATATCTCTTGGACAGTCAGTGTTCACAACGCAAGGAATAACATCGTCGATGCCTAATAAGAACATAATAAATGTTACTAAAAGGTGATGAAATAGTGTATACAATTTATATTATAATTCAAAATGGTTTGAAAAATTACTCACTTTGATGGGTTGCAACAAGAAATGGAGAAAGAAAGATAATTAAAGCATAAAAAAAACATCGGATTTGAACCATAATTGTTCTCCTTTGCATTACTAAATAGAAATTATTTTATCACTTTATAAGAAACATATTCATTTTCTTAAAACTCCAATTAAATTGTTTTTAACCCTTAGGAGTCCCAAGAAGCCATTCATAAAATTAAAACTATCGGTAAACATCTTAATTGTACATCAATGTTTTTTTAGCTCTTTCGGTTACTCACTTGATCACTTGTGTTTTCTAATGATCTCACATGAAAATCTTGATTCTCATCAAATTTCACTCTTTTTCTTTATTAAACTTTTACTATATTTTTATTTCTCTTTTTAGCTTTTCATGATAGATGTAAGCATTCTTTCAAACAAATGATAGATGCATGTAAGCATAAAAAAACATAGGACTCGAGCCATAAATTTTCTCTTTTGCTTGTAATAAAAAGAAAATTGTTTGATCACTTTATAAAAAACAATTTTATGGTCTATAACTCCAACTAAATTGTTTTTAACCATTTGGATTTCCATGAAGACGTTCATAAAATTGGCACTATTGGTAAATGTCTTAATAGTACATCAATGTGTTGTTTTTTGCTCTTTTGGTTACACAATTGATCACTCATATTTTTGTAAAGATCTCACATAAAAATCTTGATGATCATCAAAATTCTTATTCTTTTTTATTAAACTTTCGGTATTTTTTTTTTCTTTTAACTTTTCATGATAGACAACAAACACATAAAAAAATAGAAATAATAGTGACGAATGATGAAAAGTTTTCAGTAAAAATAATGCGTCGAAGAGATGACAACATATTTGTCAAGAAATTAAAGTACTATAGGATAATCTCTTATTTCTAAATGTTAACCCGTGACGCAATATTTACCCTAGATTAAACCTAATTTTTCGCGTGACGTTACTATATTATAACCCTAGATTTAATTTATGCAAAATGTCATCTCTTATTTTTAAATGTTAACCCATGACGCAATATTAATCCTAGATTAACCTAATTTTTCGCGTGACTTTACTATATTAACCTTAGATTTAATTTATGCAAAATGTCATCTCTTATCTCTTATTTCTAAATGTTAACCCGTGACGCAATATTAACCCTAGATTTAACCTAATTTTTCGCGTGACTTTGCAATATTAATCCTAGATTTAATTTATACAAAATGTCATCTCTTATTTCTAAATGTTAACCCGTGACGCAATATTAACCCTAGATTTAACCTAATTTTTTAGCATGACTTTACTATATTAACCCTAGATTTAATTTATGCAAAATGTCATCTCTAATTTTAACCTAATTTTTCCCTCCACACTTTTGCATTTAATGTATATCTAAAGTAAAATAAAATTATGTTCCTAATTATAAGCTGTTTTTTTGGAAAGGAATAACTGTTAACCCGTCTCGCTATACTTACCTTAATCTCTTACTTATAAATGTTAACCCGTCTCGCTATACTTAACCTATTATGTTACGTTACTTATAAATGTTAATCTGTCTCGCTATATTTAACCTAATTTTTCCCTCACACTTTTGCATTTAATGTTTATCTAAAGTAAAATAAAATTATGTTCCTAATTATATGCTATTTTTTTGGAAATTTCTTACTTATAAATGTTAACCCGTCTCGCTATACTTAACCTAATTTTAATCTAATTTTTCCCTCCACACTTTTGCATTTAATGTTTATCTAAAGTAAAATAAAATTATGTTCCTAATTATATGCTGTTTTTTTGGAAAGGAATAACCGTTAACCCGTCTCGCTATACTTAACCTAATCTCTTAATTATAAATGTTAATCCGTCTTGTTATACTTAACTTATTATGTTACGTTATGGTATCAAGGACGATGTCATGGAAAATTATGTTAACGTATATGCTTCTTAATATTATGAAATACTATATGACAATCACGACATTTATGTAAACTATTTTGTTACCTATTACCGTCAAATATTACCTTCCATATGACCCGTGCGTTTGCACGGGTCGATGGTCTAGTATTTTTTTAAACATGCACGCCCTTCATCTAGGTTAGCTAATACAGTCCCCGCAGCCCCCTTATCATTGTGATAGCACATCTTCAGGTGGACCATTTAGGGAAACTGCACACAAGGCCACCAAAGTGGGGGGTCCAATGATGAAGTTGTATATTGTAACAACCCGTTTTTTGTTATAATTATTTTATTTATTTATTATGTGTGTTTGTATGTGTTTGCGTGTGATTAATTATCTATGTGTGTATTTTATATGGGATTCGTGAATTTTGGCTTAAGAAGGGTATTTTAGTCATTTTAGACTCATGGGTATTTTGGTCATTTGATGAACAAGGGTAAAATAGTCATTTTATTTAGAAAGTTATTTTTAGTGTTTAAGTGGGAATAATTATTTTTATTAAGTTACTATTGAGTTGGGGTAATTATTTAAGAAAGTGTAATTATTCGTTATTTCGACGGTTTAAGCGTATAGTAACTTTGGTGAATTAGTTGGTAAGAGAATTGAGCTCATTGAGATGACTAGAGACTTAAGCCCAATTATGTGGTGACTATAGGAACACAACTCTTGTGAGAAAATTAGGTCATTACATTCATTCACTTATTTCACAAACATTTTGAGAGAGATGTAGAGAGAGAAAGTGAATATAGAGGAGAACAGAGGAGCTAGAGGGAGAGAGCTTGTGATTGAAGGCTATAAGCTAAAGTGAAGCTAGGGTTTGGATTCTTGATAAATTGTTTTGATGATTTTCGCTTAAATGGATAAAAATGAAGTTGTTGTTGTTGATTGTTGAAGAAATTGTGACATTATGCTTTGATTGATGTTATGTTATGTTGTTGATAACAAGTTATACCTTGGGTATTTTCTAATTGAGAGTTGTGATTAAGTTTTTGTTGTTTTAACGAATTTTGGAGAAAATGGCTCATAAATGGTGAGTTGTGATCCTTGGTGATTTGAAGTGAATTGTTGATGTTGTTGTGTTTAGTTAGGTTAGATGAACTTCTATTATTGGTCATAAGTTTTGGTTGTGAAAAGTTTTGAGAAGATTGGGTTTTTATATGAAAACCTAGTTATAAGTGATTTTAGAAAACAAGTGGTTATAAGAGATTTTGAGTAAGCTGTTTTTGGGATGGGAGAAACATGAATTTTTTCTGTAGAATGTGATAGAGCTAAGTGTAAGGAACGCATAAGCAAAAACAGGACCAAAAACGGAGTTACGAGCAGATAATGCGCCAGTGTGTTTTTTTGTATGGTGCAAAATGCACAGTCTGGTTCAGGGGGCGCACGGACCGTGCGTTTTCCTCTGGACTGTGCGTTTTAAAGTGCACGATTGTGCGTTTTCATTTGTCAGAACTTCCACTTTTGTGTTTTTGAGCCTTTTTCACCCTTTTCTGTTTGAATTGGCTTTTGGTGTAAACATGAAAGTTTTAGATAAAGATGTTAGATTTCTAATGCTTTTAGTTTGACTTAAAAATAATATTTAGATTTTGAGTTATGACAAAAATACTACAAGTAGGTCTTGATACAATTTTACGAAAATTCAGCATAACTATTTTTAAGTGAACCCAAAAGTCATAGTATGGTCCCAAACCTCAAAACTTGATTACTAGGAGTTAACTAGGATGTGTAGGAGTAATTTAACTTATGATATCATGGATCAAACTTGGTTTTGTTTTGAAAATTAATAGGTTTTGCAAATTTACCAAATGAGACGAACTTAGGTAAACTTTGGAATTAATCAGAATTAGCCTATGAAACGTATATGTATATGCTACTGCACTCATATGTGGATTGTGTATATACTCGGTTGAGGCGTTATGATTTTGGTTACTTTGATTTCGGAGAAATAATCGGAAATGCTAGTTTTTACGAAAATAGACGAACTTTGTCAAATAAATGTTTTATGATCGGATAACTTGTAGTAGACTTTGAAAACATGTTAGTATCATTGAATGTGAATGAATTGATATGGGATTGGGTGTTTAATATGATGAAGGTCGTGATGTGGCTAGATGTTCGTCTTTATGTGAAATCTGAATTTGAAACTTTATCGTTTCTTTGAGCTGTTAAATGTTGTTGATGATTATGATGTTGATTCTTTTGGTGATTATAAATAGATTAATTGATTATGACTTGTTGATTGTATAGATGTAAGTATTTGATAATTCAATTGTTGGTGAATAACATAAATTCGGGGTGACTTTTATGTGAATGTAGGTGGTGGTGAATTATGCATTGTCGAGTCCTTACTTGAAGTCCATGCATTCATAGTCATATGAGGTGATTTGAAGTATGTAAATGCGAGGTAATTATTACATAGCTTCTACAAGACATAAATGCGGGGAGTGTATTATGTTAGTGGATTCATTAACGGTAAAATTATCTCTAGAATCCTATGGTACCACATGAATCTAGATGATTCTAGAACATTGCATGCATTTTGTATTTGGTGAGTCGAGTCATACTTGATTATGTGAATTGGTGTATATGTCCATTGGTGGACTTTGTTGATGGTTGTGAATATTTGAACCAGGCTCTAATTGTATACATTATTGATTTACATTTGTATACTTGTGGACTTATGATGACGTTGAATTTACTAATCATGTGAAATTGAATTATGTTAATTATTTTATTTGATTATGTTTAATTGTGAATTATGAACTAACTACCAGTGGTCGTTTGGTTTACCGCCTACCTTATTTGTATGGATGGGTAGACGGTGTGCAGGACTAGTTTGTTTTGCTTTTGTGAGTTGCTTGAGGATAGCTTGGATGCTACCTCGTTTACTGCATTTTGGTGTCTTAGACTTAGGGCTCTGATTAGGGGTCGGTCTTTGAGGATTGTCTTTATTATGTCTGTTGGATTTTTTTTTTTAAACTATGAAATGATGATGATGCATGTAGTATGTTGACATGGCTATTTGGAGACTTATTTTATTATGCATGATTATTGAGATGATTTATTTAAATGTCGATGTAATGATGTTTTATTCAGCCGCGATGTTTTATGAAAATTATTTATGCATGATTGGTGAATTATTGAAGCTGTAACATCTAATTTCTTTATATGATTGTTTCATTAGCGTAAAGTATCTCTTTGAGAGTTTAGGGTGTTACAATGTGGTATCAGAGCCTGGTTAGTCTTGTCCTAACCAGAACCGGATGAATTTTCTGTTTGTATGTGAATGGTAATGAGTTACCTTTGGTACTTGTTCTCTTGTTGTTCTTACCTGTTGGTTTTGGTTTCTGTGTAGAAGTGAGATGATCGGTGGAGCTAGTAGGAATGATGATGCGATCGTAGAGGCCTTGACTACGATGGCTCAGGTTTGAGAATGGCCTGAGGCCCAAGATTTATCAGTACATCTATTTTCATAAGATCAGGGATTTTGATACTTTGGTGCACAAGTGTCGCATGTTTGATGATGCCGATAAGGCTAAGGTGAACCACTATAAGGCGGCGAATGATAAGAAAGGGAAAGGTCATGGTTTTGGAATGTCGTACAACAAGGACTAAGGGAAAAAGAAGGATGTTGGTAGAGGCTCTAAGCTGAATGTTGCTGATGTGAAGTGCTTCAAGTGTGGAGGTTTTGGGCAATATTCCAATGATTGCAAGAAGGGCGAGAGTTGTTACAAGTGCGGAAAAGTGGGTCATAAGTCATTTAAATGCAAGAAGGAAATTGTTTGTTACAATTGTGGGGAGGCAGGTCATATCAGTACCAAGTGTACCAAGCCGAAAAAGGCGGCGGGGAAGGTGTTCGCGTTAAACGCAGAGGAAGTGGAGCAGCCAAATAATCTTATCCGAGGTAAGTGTCCTGTTAATTTCGGTAACATTGATTTTGAGTTGGATCTTGTTTGCCTTCCGTTGAAGCATATGAATGTGATTTTTGGTATGGACTAGATGCTATCGTTTGGTGTTAACATTAACTGTTTAACCAGGAGTATAACGTTCTCTAAGAAAGTAGATGAGGTAGGTGGAAAGTTCTTGACCGCGGAGGAAGTGAAGAAGTCGTTGGATGGTGAAGCTAGTGTGTTTATGATGTTTGCTTCATTGAAGGAAGGTTGTGAGAAAGGAGTTGGCGATTTTCCTGTAGTGCAAGAGTTTCCAGAAGTTTTTCCAGACGACATTATCGACTTACCGCCGGAGAGGGAAGTGGAGTTTGCAATTGATTTGGTACTAGGAACAAGTCCTATTTTGAGTGTGCCATATCGGATGTCCGCATCGGAATTGAGTTAGTTGAAGAAGCAGTTGGAAGTGTTGCTCGAGAAGCAATTTATCAGGCCGAGTGTTTCGTCGTGGGATGCTCTAGTGTTGTTGGTTAAGAAGAAGGATGGTAGTATGAGGTTGTGTGTGGATTATCGGCAGTTGAACAAGGTGACGATCAAGAATCGGTATCCGCTCCCGAGGATTGATGATATGATGGATCAGTTGGTTAGTGTGAAAGAGTTTATCAAGATTGATTTGAGGTCAGGGTATCGCCAGATACGAGTGAAGGCAGAGGATATATCCAAAATTGCGTTCCAAACGAGATATGGTCACTATGAATATTCTTTGATGCCATTTGGTGTGACTAATGCGCTTGGTGTCTTCATGGAATATATGAATAGAATATTCCATCCCTGTCTGGACCGATTTGTGGTAGTGTTTATAGACGATATCTTGGAGTATTCGAAGTCAGAGGAAGAGCATGTTGAGCATCTGAGAATTGTATTGCATACTTTGAAGGAGAAGAAGTTGTTTGCTAAGTTGTCGAAATGTGAGTTTTGGCTACGGAAAATGAGTTTTCTTGGTCATATGATTTCGAAGGGTGGTATAGTAGTGGATCCGTCTAAGGTTGATGTAGTGTTGTAGTGGAAAACTCTGAAGTTTGTTTTTGAGATCAGAAGTTTTCTTGGTTTGGCGGGTTACTAACGGAGGTTTATTGAAGGATTTTCTAACTTGGCTTTACCGTTGACGCAGTTAACTCAGAAAGGACAAGCGTATGTTTGGGATGCTTAGAGAGAGAAGAGTTTCCAAGAGTTGAAGAAGAGGTTACCTTCAGCATCAGTGTTCATTTTTCCGAATGTGAAGGAATCGTTTGTCGTGTATTGTGATGCTTCTAAGATGGTTCTTGGTGGAGTACTAATGCAAAATTGTCAAGTTGTAGCTTATGTGTCTAGGCAGTTGAAAGTTTATGAGAAGAATTATCCGACTCATGATTTGAAATTGGCAACAGTAGTGTTTGTGTTGAAAATTTGGAGGCATTATCTGTTTGGTTCTAAGTTTGGAGTGTTCAGCGACCACGAGAGTTTGAAGTACTTGTTCTATCAGAAGGAGTTGAATATGAGGCAGAGGAGGTGGTTGGAATTTCTTGAGGATTATGATTTTCAGTTAATTTATCATCCTGAAAAGGCGAATGTGGTGGCAGATGCTTTAAGTAGGAAGTCGCGGCATATGTCTATTTTGATGGTTAAGGAGTTGGAGTTGATTGAGCAGTTTCACAATTTGAGTATGGTTAGTGAGTTGACATCGGATGGTGTGAAGTTGGGAATGTTGAAGTTGACGAGTAATATTTTGGAAGAGATTAAGAATGGTCAGAAGGAGGATTAGGAACTTGTAGACGTGTGGTGTTGGTGAATCAAGGTAAAGGTGTGGACTTCAGATTGGATGAGAATGGCGTTTTGATGTTTTGTGATCGAGTTTATGTACCAGATGTACCTGAGCTTAAGAAGCGGGATTTGGAAGAAGGTCACAAGAGTAGTCTGAGTATTCATCTATGAGCGACGAAGATGTATCAGGATTTGAAGAGGTTTTTTTGGTGGACTAAAATAAAGAAGAATATATCAGTGTTTATGTATGCTTGTTTGGTTTGTCATAAGTCGAAGATTGAACATTAGAAGTCGTCGGGTTTGATGCAATTGTAGTTTGTGCCTAGGTGGAAGTGGGATAGTATCTCTATGGATTTTGTCAGAGCATTGCCAAAGACTGTGAAGGGTTTTTATTCGATTTGGGTGATTGTTGATCGGTTGACGAAGTCGGCACATTTTGTTCTTATCAAGACCGGTATGTCTGTGGCGAGGTTGGAGGAGGTCTACATTGAGCAGATTGTCAGATTGCATGGTATTCCTTCTAGTCTTATGTCAGACCGGGATCCGAGGTTTACTTCGAAGTTTTGGGAAAGTTTGCAAGCTACTTTGGGAACTAAGTTAATGTTGAGTTCTGCTTATCATCCCCAGACTGATGGACAGACGGAGAGGACTATTCAGAGTTTGGAGGATTTGCTGAGAGCTTGTATTTTGGAACAAGGTGTCAGTTGGGTCGAATATATACCGTTGATTGAGTTAACTTACAACAACAATTTTTATTTTAGTATCGGGATGGCGTCGTTTGAAGCTTTGTATGGTCGGAGGTGTAGGACGTTGTTGTGTTGGTATGAGTCAGGAGAAAGTGCTTTGTTAGGGCCGAAAGTTTTGCAAGAGACTACGGAGAAGGTTAAGATGATCCAAGAGAAGATGAGAGCGTCTCAGAGTAGGCAGAAAAGCTATCATGATAAGAGGAAGAAGGAGATTGAGTTTCAGTTGGATGATTATGTGTTTTTTAGAGTGAATTCTGTAACCGGTGTTGGATGTGCTTTGAAGTGTCGAAAGTTGACACCATGTTTTGTTGGACCATTTAAGATTGTTGAGATGGTTTGAACTGTACTGTATCGGATTGTGTTGCCACCATCGTTGTTGAATCTTCATGATGTGTTTCATGTGTCCTAGTTGCGAAAGTATGTGTATGTTGCATCTCACATCATTCATGTGGATGATTTGGAAGTAAGGGATAATTTGACCGTTGAGACTTGGCCAGTTAGGATTGAGGATCGGGAAGTGAAGTGTTTGAGAGGCAAGGAAGTCGTTTTGGTGAAGGTGATTTGGGTTGGACCAACTGGTCAGAGTGTTATTTTGGAATCAGAGCGTATATGAGGGTTTCGTATCCGGAGTTATTTTCTTCAAGTAATTTTCGAGGACGAAATTTTTTTTGTGGGGGAGAGTTGTAACAGCCCGTTTTTTGCTAGAATTATTTTACTTATTTATTATGTGTTTTTGTATGTGCTTGCGTGTGATTAACTGTCTCTGCGTGTATTTTATTTGGGATAAGTGAATTTTGGCTTAAGAAAAGTATTTTAGTCATTTTAGACTCAGGGGTATTTTGGTCATTTGGTGAGCAAGGGCAAAATAGTCATTTTACCTAGAAGGTTATTTTTAGTGTTTAACTGGGAATAAATATTTTTACTATGTTACTAGTGAGTTAAGGTAATTATTTAAGAGATGGTAATTATTCGTTATTTTTACGGTTTAAGTGTGTAGTAACTTTGGTGAATTAATTGGTAACAGAATTGAGCTCATTAAGACGACTAGATACTTAAGCCCAATTATATGGTGACTATATAAACACAACCCTTGTGAGAAAATTAGGTCATTACATTCATTCACTTATTTCACAAACATTTTGAGAGAGATGTAGAGAGAGAAAGTGAATATAGAGGAGAAAAGAGGAGCAAGAGGGAAAGAGCTTGTGATTGAAGTCTATGAGCTAAAGTGAAGGTAGGGTTTGGATTCTTGAAGACTAGAGGTAAGGGGGATGGTTTCCTTTTCACATTTAAGTTATAATCTATTATTTTCAATTATGGAATTTAAGTGCTTTTATGTTAATTGTGGTTTTTGATGATGACTTTCGTGCTCTTAATTCATGTGAATTTAAGGGTAAGATAAACTTTATGAAATTGATGTGTTATGTGCTTAAAACTCATGGTTGTTGTTGTTGATAAATTGTTTTCATTATTTTTGCTTAAATGGATAAAAATGAAGTTGTTGTTGTTGATTATTAATGAAATTGTGAGATTATGTCATGTTGTTGATGACAAGTTATACCTTAGGTATTTGCTAATTGTGAGTTATGATTAAGTTGTTGTTGTTTTAATGAATTTTGGATAAATTAGGTCGTAAATGGTGAATTGTGATCCTTTGGTGATTTGAGGTGAATTGTTAATGTTGTTATGTTGAGTTAGGTTAGATGAACTTCTGTTTTTGGTCATAAGTTATGGTTGAGAAAAGTTTTGGAAAGAAACTTGGATTTTTATATGAAAAGCTAGTTATAAGTGATTTTGGAAAACAAGTGGTTATAAGTGATTTTGAGTAAGTTGTTTTTGGGATGGGAGAAACATGAATTTTTTCTGTAGAATGTGATATAGCTAAGTGTGAGGAACGCATAGGCAAAAACGGAGTTACGAGTAGAATTTTATGCGCGAAAACGCGAAGTGTGTTTTGCTGTCTGGAGCAAAACGCATGGTCTGGTTCAGGGGGCGCACGGACCGTGCGTTTCCCTCTGGACCGTGCGTTTTAAAGTGCACGACCGTGCGTTTTCGTTTGTCAAAACTTCAACTTTTACGTTTTTTAGCCTTTTTCATCCTTTTATGTTTTGAATTGGATTTTGGTGTAAACATGAAAGTTTTAGATAAAAATATTATCTTTCTAATGCTTTTGGTTTGACTTTTTAGATTTTTAGTTATGACAAAAATACTACAACTAGGTCTTGATGTAATTTTATGAAAATTCAACGTAACTATTTTTAAGTGAACCCAAAAGTCATGGTTTGGTCCCAAACCTCAAAACTTGATTGCTAGTAGTTGATTAGGATGTGTAGGAGTAAATTAACCTATGATATGTTGGATCAAACTTGGTTTTGTTTTGAAAATGAATTGGTTTTGCAAAATGACAAAATGAGACGAACTTAGGTGATTTTTGGAAATAATCAGAATTGACCTATGAAACGTATATGTATATGTTACTGCACTCATATGTGGATTGTATATATACTCGGTTGAGGCGTTTGAATTTGGTTACTTTGATTTCGGAGAAATAATCAAAAATGCTAGTTTTTACGAAAATAGACGAACTTTGTGAAATTAATGTTTTATGATCGGATAACTTCTAGTAGACTTTGAATTCATGTTAGTATGATTGAATGTGAATGAATTGATATGGTATTGGGTGTTTAATATGATGAAGGTCATGATGTGGCTAGATCTTCGTCTTTATGTGAAATGTGAATTTGAAACTTTATCGTTTATTTGAGGTGTTAAATGTTGTTGATGGTTATGATGTTGATTCATTTGATGATTATAAATAGATGAATTAATGATGACTTGTTGATTGTTTGGATGTAAGTATTTGATAATGCAATTGTTGGTGAATAACATAAATGCAGGGTGATTACTATGTTAATGTCTATGGTGGTGAATTATGCATTGTCGAGTCCTTACTTGAAGTCCATGCATTCATAGTCATATGAGGTTATTTGAAGTATGTAAATGCGGGGTGATTATTACATAGCTTCTGCAGGACATAAATGCGAGGTGTTTATTATGTCGGTGGATTCATTAACGGTAAAATTATCTCCGGAATCCTATGGTACCACATGCATCTAGATGAGTCTAGAACATTGTATGCATTTTGTATTTGGTGAGTCGAGTCATACTTGATTATGTGAATTGGTGTAGATGTGCATTGGTGGACTTTGTTGATGGTTGTGAATATTTTAACCAGGCTCTAATTGCATACATTATTGATTTGTGTTTGTATACTTTTGGACTTATGATGACGTTGAATTTACTAATCATATGAAATTGAATTTTGTTAATTATTTTATTTGATTATGTTTAATTGTGAATTATGAACTAGCCTAAACTGGTCGTTTGGTTGACCGCCTACCTTATTCTTATGGATGGGTAGACGGCGTGAAGGACTAGTTTGCTTTACTTTGGTGAGTTGCTTGAGGATAGCTTGGATGCTACCTCGTTTACTGCATTCCGGGGTCTTAGACTTAGGGCTCTGATTAGGGGTCAGTCTTCAAGGATTGTCTTTATTATGTCTGTTAGATTATTTTTTTTAAAACTATGAACTGATGATGATACATGTAGTATGTTGACATGGCTATTTGGAGACTTATTTTATTATGGATGACTGTTGAGATGATTTATTTAAATGTCGGTGTAATGATGTTTTATTCCGCTGCGATGTTTTGAGAAAATTATTTATGCATGCTTGGTGAATTATTGAAGATGTAACATCTAAATTCTTTATATGATTGCGTCATTAGCTTAAATTATCGCTTTTAGAGTTTAGGGTGTTACATATACTGAGGAGCAGTCAACCACCATTAATTGACTACCGACGTTCTTTCGTGACTCCTTCATCCCAAAAGTCACAGACAATTTTACAAAACCTCAGGGCATGAAAATGATCTGTCGAAACCTCAAGGATCCCGACCCTCATATGCAGAGAGGTCTCTCTTTGTTTATATGATACCGATAGTGCAAAACAAGACCCAGACCACCCGTTGGATGTGGTCGTTTTGTTTCCCATTGACTAGATAAGCATTGTCGAAGGATAAATGGGTCGTTTCCTTTTGTTCGTCAAAGTTGTGACACCGTAATTCAGTGGAGACAATATTTCCTTCAGTTTTCTCCAGAGGTTGTTCATCAGGGGCCTCTGGATCTTTGGTATATGTCGGTGGTGGAAAGGAAAAGTGGAGGCCCCTCCCAATTGAAGGTGGAAATTGGCGCAAGGTCAAGTACTCATAAGAGGTTGGAGGCAGATCTCATTTTGAATATGGTGGGAGTAGTAGGCGACTCCTTCTCCGAAATGGTATTTGGTGAATAAACAAGTGTTTCAATTTCTAGTTTGTTTTGTGGGGAAGGGCACCGGTGAGAGACTGTTGAACAGAGGTAAATGTTAACCATGGGATCTCGTTTTTTAGAAAGGAATTGAAAGGTTTGTTCTAAGATTTCTTCCCTAGTGAAGTCGCCAGCGATCCTCTCGGACTTGATATCCTTAGTTGACGGCGTTGAAGGGCCACTGAGTAGGCTTCTTTTGTCAGCATCAACCTTTCTTTAGACGAATGGGGGTGGTGTACATGCACACACTATAACGGTCAAGTCATTAAGTGCAATGGAATGATTGGTATTTTATGGTAAAAGTGAGTGTACTTGTCCCGATGTCTATGAGTTTAGAGCTTTGATCCTCCAACCTTTACCTGGGAAGCTGTCTTTGAAGGACAAATGTATTCCTCAAGGGACAGTTGTGTGCATATTAGGGGAAGATGGCCTTAGATTCGGACTGAATGGTCCAAATTGCTTTGTGAGATCATTATTCTCATGCGGTCTTGCATGAGGGTTATATCATGCTCAACAACAACAATAATAATAAAGATAAAAATAAAGATATTAAGAAAAGTGGTTAGTGGATTTTATGTGCTCATTTCTTATGTGGATTTTCCTAAAATACAATATATATATATATATATATATATTAATGTCTAACTTCAATTTTTCAAATTCAAAGATAAAAAAAATAGTATTAATAAAAAGGCATGTTGGGAAAAAAAAGCTTCCTCTTTTTCAAAATGAGTGTCACTTTAGCAAAAAAAAATTGTTTCAAAATGATCGTCACTTTCTATTTTCAATGCAATATTACTTACATCTTTTTTTTTTTTTTGGTTACTACTTACATCTTTTCAATTGTACCTTCTTTTGGTTACTACTCCAAAACATTACTTTCACTTTGCATTTATGATATTAAAAAATAGATCAATAGTTGATAGGGATGATTTGGTAAAATGATTATCCTCTTACTTCTTTTTTTGAGAGATTATCCTCTTTCTTCTAAACATTGCATAAACGACGTTCATTTTAAAACGGATGGAGTGATAAATGTATTTAGAAAGTCGCATAGAAATTTATATATAAAATGCTAACAAATTCCTATGGAACACTCTTTATGGACCATTTGTAGTAAGTTTTTTTTTGTAAATGTGTATATTTAATGCATTGAAACTTGAAGCAATTGTCTTTTTTAAAAGAATAATTTATTGATTTGGATTCTTAAAGATTGTGTAGGAGACACTTATTAACAAGATCAAATTTATATTTTGGGACAATTTTTATTTAAAAGAAAGTTTATAATTAGGGGCAGATGTATTTCTCTATATGATAAGAGCATTTTCAATCTAGGTCCTTACTTAACAAGGACCACTCTTCATTAGAGGAAGAAAAAATGAGTTCTTATTAAGCAACAAGCAATTATATAAGGATTTTCTCTCTCCTAGGCAATTAACGGATCTCACGTTTAAAAGAAGTAATAAAATATGTAATAGTTGATCCCACTTGCAAAAGAAGTAATATTTTAAGTACTTTTAATTAGAGTTTTTATTAGTGAAACCTATTTAAGTACTTTTAATTTGAGTCTTTATTAGTGTATTACCATTAGAGTCATTGAGTCCTTAATAGGTACTTCCATAAAAAATTATAAATAAATAATGTGTACACAGTAGATCCATTAAGAAGTCCATACTAATATACTACCATCATAGATGCTTTAATATGCTATAAATAATTGTTGAATGCAAAAGGTGCTCTTTCTTTGTTGAAGGGATGAGGAGTTATTTCACCTTTTAATGTCTTCACCGAAATGACACTTTCCAATGGCAGTGGCTATGCTCAGAAAGTGCACATGAATGACATGAATGCTCTTTAAATCTCCTCCAACCCAACTTCATGCTTTTCTTCAATGCCTTATCGTTTTATGTCAGCTCGAGCCAAATGCATGCAAAAATGGTAGTACTAGTAAATAAATTCAGTCAGTGAATGGTTTAAATGCAGTGGACACACAAGAGATCTAGAACCTGCTCCATCATTATTGCCCATTGCTCATTCACTTAAAAAGGAAAGTTTTCAAAGACAATCTTTCCTAATTTTCTTAGAACTCAGATACTCTTATATATTTTTTTTTTGGTTTTGTTAACAAATGCCCTCAGGAAACTTGTTAAGAATACACATAAAAATAATTGGTGAATTTTAAGTAGAAAAAGTTACATTTTAAAGGTTCAATGAATGCACCATTTCCAAGACAACATTTCTTTTTTAGTCTTCTTATCAAGTGTCTTTAGGACACTTATTAACATTTTCCTTTTTTTTTTACCGTCAATGTTAACTTGTGATTTAAAGGACGAATTAACTAATGAACTAAAACAATAATAAATAAATTTTAAGGGGTTGTGATAACTTCTTTTTTTTTTGTCAAGTAGTTTAGTAGCTAGAGAAATTCACTTAAAGATGAATAAGTGAAGTGTCCGAGGTTCGAACCCCGGCCCCTGCACATATTGTGCATCATCCTTTCCCAAATGAGATAAACTCATGGAGACGGAGTTGTGATAACTTACTCCTACGTAAAAACATAAATGAGTAAGATAATAACTCTCACTTGTTTTTGACCAAAACACCCACATGTTACTTTTTTAAAATGGTTCTAAGTGAAGGATAACTGAGTAATTTTGGTTTGAAACAAAAATTTAGTAACTGTTTCCGAGATTTCTGTATGGTTTCTCAACTGTGGCATGTTCGGTGTTCCCTTCGATTTATTCTTTTTCCTGATAAGCCACATCCTGTTTTCTTTGATCGGTAAATAAATCAAGTGAAGCTTATGTTCTTTTCTTCTTTCTCTGTAAAAAAGGCTTATGTTTTTCATTTTTTTTTTTTACAAAGGCTTATGTTCTTTTTCTTTTTGCATAGTAACCAAAAAAAAGACTCCGTAACTTGTTTTTTATAATCCGGTATTAAAAAAATTAAAACACTAGTATCAAATTATATCAGTAGTTAACTTCATAAATCCATGCTATGATATAAAAAGAGAGATTTTTTGTTTTTTAATTAATTAAATGTAACTTACAAAATTACCCTTTATAAAAATTGGTTTAAATAGTGGTAAGTGGGTATTTTGTTCAAAAACAAGTGGGAGAAGGTTTGCTAACTTACTCATTCATGTTTTTGAGTGGGAGTAAGTTAAAACCCCCCTAAATTTTATATAAAAAATATAAATGTTCAAACTTTGACAATATTGAATACTATAATATTTTCAAGAAAAATACTTTTTTATTTAGATTTTTAACTTGTTTCTTAGAGACAAGTTAGCATTTCACACATTTTTATTATATTACTCTCTCCGTCTCTTTTTATACGACTACTTTACAAAAAAGTTTTGTTCTTAAATATTGTATAAGACTATTTACAAATTTTTAGATGCATTTATTACTCTCTTTTTTTTTCTAAATACACCTTTCATTAATATTATCAATATATCTTGAAATATGAAATGTTAACATTAAATATCTCTATAGACAAAGGATAGTTAGGTAATAGTCCCTGCAAGTTGAAAAAATCCCACGACACTTTCAGTATGGGATAAACAATACAACTGCTATTAGCAATTAAAAAAAGAGTTATGCTAACCATTGCCCTTATTAAGGATGTCAAAAATAGAAAGAAAAAAATATTAAAAACAACAACTTGTTAACTTTCAAAAAGTTAAATATTCTATTTTCATCAATTCCAATGCATAATTTCTATATGGCTTTTATATGGACTAATACCTCAAATTCGTCCTTGAATTTTAACAAATCGGCCAAATTCGTCCCTGAATTTTGCGAAATAGCTATTTAGTCCTTGAATTTACAAAATGTCAATCAAATCAGTCCCTCCGTTAAGTTGGTCTGTTAACGGAGGTGTCGTGTAACGTTAACCTCTTACAAGGCTTAACACGTCAGATGCCACGTAAGCAGGGACCAAATTGGTTGATTTACAGAAAATTTCCAAGGACCAAATTGATGGATTTTCAGAAAATTGCCAAGGACCAAATTGATTGATTTTCAGAAAATTCCCAACGGCTCTTTCTCTTTAACGGCTCTTTCTTCCCCAAATATATAAATGTGAAACCCTAATGTTATAATTTGTCACCTAGAGTTCAAAATCCCCCAAAATTCTTCCATGAATTGATGTCAATGTTCTTCCCGAATTCAAAAAACTTAAAACCCTAATTTTTTTGATTCAATTCGAAATTCAAAAATCAGTGGTCATTGTTGAAGATTCGGTGTTCAGAAATGATGGATGGTGGGCGTATGGGCAAAAACAACTACAACAGCCGGTCTTCATCTTCAAGCTCTATGTACAAAGATGATGTGATAGAGCTTCAATGTTGGTTTCCTAGAATTTGTGTTGTAAGAAAAGCAAACACTGTCAGTAACCCAGGAAGGCCTTTCTATGCTTGCCCTCTGCCTAAAGTTTGTTTAACAATGGTTATGTGATCTGGGAATGATTTGTTTAAATAGTACTAATTTTGTCTTTTGGTTGTATAGGATGATGGTGAAAATTGTAATTTTTTTGTGTGGGTTGATGAAGCTGAAGAACTAGGCTATTTTAAAAGCAATGGTGGTGGTCATGGAAGAAATGCAAGGTTGATGGAGAAGCCAAATGAT
>Ga0315915_1003597_pt1 | contig 19635 bp, 9 predicted proteins | sample MpolbnodulesMG_FD_207738 | JGI IMG/M metagenome (GOLD analysis project Ga0315915, IMG submission 207738) | Medicago polymorpha root nodule microbial communities from Los Angeles, California, United States - branched nodules | ecosystem: Host-associated > Plants > Roots > Nodule | place: USA... | reverse complement strand
TAAATCATGAGTTAACAAGTTTGCCAAAGTTTAAATATAATATAATCATGAGCTAAAGTTTAAATCTGATCATTTCTAAGATAAGAACTGAATGAATTAAGATTGAAAGGGATAAGGATTTCGTAGAATTTAAGGAAGATGAGTAGCAAAGTGGTGTTACTCAGAGGAACACCATTATCGTTATCATTGTCGAATCCGAAAATCCAACATAAGTTGGTACAGTTTTGTAGGTTGTCTTAAATAAAAAATTGTTCCTCTCTTGAACCTCCGAATGTGTCTCATTTGGCAAAAATAGCTCATATCTCTCTTACCCCAACTGAGGTTTAAGAGTTTGGTCCTAAAATTCAGCAGTTGATAGCTTGGTTTGGACAGTTGCAGGGTGTTGATCTGCAAAGCATTGAGCCCTCCATAAGAGCAGATACTGAAAATAATTTGCGTGAAAATACTCCTGAAACATTTGACCAAAGGGATGCCATCATCACTTCCCTTCCAAGCTATGAAGAGCCTTACATTAAAGTTCCAAAGGTCCAAAATGTTGACTAAAGTTGCTTAAATGAGTTATTTTAATAAAAAGAAACTCATAGCAGACTATTGTCCTGTACTTTTAACTTCTTTCTTATTTATATGTGCTAGCGCTTATTCTGTATTTTCATGATGGATATATCAGTTCACGGACTCTGTACTAAAATAAATTTTGAAATCTTCAATTCTTCATCATTATAATATTTGACAATTAAAAAAAAGATAAGAACTGAATAATATTTTAAATATAATATATTTTTTAGTTGTTTAGAAATAACATTTTCTAAAACAAAATAAAGAAAAGATTATGAATTCTATAAAAGTACAGTGAGAAATACATTCGTAGATAATTTTTTCAAACACATTTTTTTTTGTTGAAGAAATTTAACACATGATTTTGTAATATATTGTATATTATATATTATAATTATTACATGAGTATACTTTAGTATATCATTGTTATATTTTAAATAAATAGCTTTTGCAATATGTAAAATATATAATAATACTGTAGATTTGTTATTTCAAAAATAATGAATAATTATACTATATAATTGTTGGTGCTTGGTTTCGAAGGTAATACCCAAAAAAAAAAAAAAGGCGCTGGATTTCAAAAGTTGAAAATTATTACCTTTTCTCAATCTCCTTGATGCATTGTTTTCCTTCATTACAAACAAAAAAATAGTGCTTGATTCTTTAGAGCTTCTTTCTATTTTTGTTTGGTTGAACTTCTTTAGAGTTTTTTTCTATGTCTATGTACATTGATTTTGCATATTTATATTGTGTAGATCTTAATGAACCAATTTTTGAATATCAACCGTTAAATCCAGATGGTCCTGACTGCGTGAATAACGACATAGACATGAATGATGAGGGTACTTAACAATTTTATTTATATTCATTCATCTCAAATCAACCATTTTCATATTTATCTATCGTATATGTTATACTTTTTAATGCCATGTTGTATTTGTTTTCCATTAAATTCCAGCAAATGAGTCTGAAGATGATGTTCATGATGACATGCACGAAGGTGAATTTATATTAGAAAACTTGGGGTTCTTGTTATGCTATTGAGGAACTTAGACATATCTGCTTGCCTATGTAACAGAACACGTTTGATAATTACAAGAATGGGGAGATATGTTTTAGAAGGAAGAGTAATATCAAGAAGCAACATTGGTGATAAGGTATATGTGCCCCGACTATCATTGCAACCTTCAGACACCAGAATTCCATTCAAATTCCAAAGGAGGCAGTTCCTTATTACGGTTTGTTTTGCGATGACAATTAACAAAAGTCAAGGTCAGACACTAAAACAAGTTGGTGTCTACCTACCGCAATCAGTATTCTGTCATGGGCAATTATATGTTGCAATATACAGGGTCACATCAAGGAAGGGTTTGAAAATTCTCATAACGGATGAAAACAGTGATTGCATCGACAACACAACGAATGTTGTATACAAAGAAGTCTTCCAAAATGTATAAACATATATCTAAGCAATTTTTTAGTATTTCGATGGTAGCTTATTTTACACAATATGAATGAAAAAATTTGAGCTGATTTTGCACCTTACTTCATTCAAAACCAGTAAATGTTTTATGTTTGTATATTGCTTCATTTTATAACATACCATATATGACCCGTGCGATAGCACAAGTAGGGGATCTAGTGAGAACTAATCCTATGATGAAGCTTAAGCTCTTCGGTTTTTGTATTTGATTAGGTCATAGTTTGGGAATGATCACATGGGTTCTATTAGTAGCCAGCCCTTTCGGACTTCTTTTGTAGCAACAACCTCATAGCCCCTTTATGTGCTTTATATGATTAGATTCTATAAGGATGGGCGTGTAAGGCTTATATGTATCTGGGTATTTCAGCAAGAATCCTTGGCTTTATTTGATGCACATGTGTTAAGGGATTAGGGCACCCGCATGATCCTCTAATGACGCCCTTATCCTCAATATTTCTCCTTAGTCTAAATGAACGTATTTTTGGAGTCTTTCCCGATATGACGGTCCATATTCTCCCAAACTTGAGGCTTGTAAGGGCGAAGTGATTGAATTTAATTCTGGAAAGATTTATCTGGCTTGGTCGCCCCTTAGGTCTATATTGCTTTATGACGGTCCAAAACCCTCTAAGCATAAGGCCTATAAGGGAGAAAAGCTTTAAGGTTACTTTCTAATCATATAAATTGTATATTGGCGAGTTCATGTTTTTGAGCATGGTTGTCGAGTTTTTTCCTCTTTGGGAGATTTCTATCATATGGGTAAAGTCCCCTAAATCTTTTAATGTACTTGTTTAGTTTCTCAGACAATGGAGAATGATTTCTTCTTTTTGTTTCATATTTCTCTTATGTTTTTGCTTTTCAGTTATGAAGTCGTTTGTTGATTATGCTTTCGTGAAGGGAAGTGTTTAATTCAAAATTTAGTGTTTGACAATAGATCGCGGGGATCATCCTATGGAGTAAACAATTGATGGCAGGGGAGCCTCTTGGGGGTGCACCCTGTTGGAAGTAAGGTTGCCTGATGAGAAACAACATGTAAGAAATGGACAGGGTCCTCTTGGGGAGTCTAACATGTTTAGGAATTTCAACCTTGGATATTCTAAGTCTTACATGTTTACGAATTTCAACCTTGTTGATTCTTCCTTCAGTGGAAGTCTTATACATTTTGTAATTTCAAGCTTGTTGATGCTTCTGTCGTAAGAAGTCTTACATGTTTAGGAATTTCAACCTTGTTGATGCTTCCGTCGTGGAAAGTCTTATATGCTGCTTCTCTTCGTAGGAGAAGTCTTACAAGATGCTTCCCTTAAAGTGGGATACGTCTTGAGTTGTGATAATAAATGTGGTATCATTATGAAAGAGTTTGATAAGTGATAGGAAAAGTTAAGATTGTTGATTTTGATGATCTAATCATATGAATCTCATGATAGTTATAGGTCTCAATACACTAAGGTATAGATGTGAATAATGATGGTTATAGTTAGATTACTTTAAGAATCTATATAGAGAATTTATGTTTTGAACACTAATTCAAAATTTGGTGATGAAGGTATATAGAAAACCGTGGCACGATTGGTGTTATCGTGGCACGTTTTGGGGGAATAATTTTGAAGTTTTGGTTTGCAAAGATTCATGGCATGAATGGATAAAATCATGGCGCCATTTGGATTAGTTTCAGTATTGTACAAGTATACAAACTCCAAATCGTGACTCAATATTTCTTAGGTTTTAGTATTTTAAAGCCATCATATTAAAGAGAGAGAACCATAAAGAGAATCGTGTAAAAACGAAATGAGGGAACTTTATGGTTGAGTGTCTTTGGGTGAGGTTCTTAGGTTGGGAACCACTTCATAAAAACTTTGGATAGTGAGATCTCAATAGAGGAATGATCACAAAGCTTTCTCTCTTTCTTTCTCTTAGGATTTATTTTGGCTTTGAGTGACTTGAAAATGGATAGAAATAAGGATTTATTCTTTGTGAGATCAGGACCTAATTTCTTGTAAGCTATTTGTATCAGTCATTTTTTTTGATGGATTAGAGAGCTTATCTCTCTCTCTCTCTCTCTCTCTCTCTCTCTCTCTCTCTCTAAGATGTAGGATAAATTTATCTGAATTGGGTAAAGGAATATTAGTGTGTTGGTTTTATCTACTCTCTAATATTTGTTGTTATCGTTGTGCTTGTGTTTCTTGTACACCCTTGAACCCCCCCACCATTAATATCTAATACAAATACAACAATTCATTCATATTATGATCAATGTGCTACGTCAATAAAAACTCAAAACATGCATAATACATTTTTCATCAAAGTTTCGCAACGGAATAAACAATAATCTCCAAAAATCATCTCAGGGTCTCAACATCATAATTTCTTTTCAGAATACATCAAATAAAGCAACATGGTTCTTAACATCAATCCAACATCGCATAAAATAAAGCAACTCCCAAAATTGTCCTAATCAGAGCCTAGACTAGACTCCATAAGCAAAGAAAATGAGGAAGCCTCAAGCTAGTCCTCGGTACTCATGCCGTCTCAAGCGTCTTCCATCTTCACGTCTACATCATTTTACAATGGCGAGGCGGTCAACCAAACAACCACTGGAGGATAACTTTACATTCAACATTAAGAAACTTCGAATTCAAGTATAGTATAATAGGATTTCAAATATCACATATACATACTTTCATAAGTCAACAACATTCTTCATACAAAGGTTTCTTACATCATTCTCCGTTTATCTTAATCATCAAATTACACCAACATCATCATTTATAAAATATCACCATATATTCATCTCCACTTACATTTACATAAAGCACATATCCCACACAATGCATATAATTCACCTTATTCACACCATTCACATCATTCACATAATTCACCTTATTCACACCATTCACATAATTCAAGTATAAATCATCCCTCATATATTCGTATGCATGCAATGCTCTAAACACGATTGTGCATGTGGTACCGGTTTGAATGTCAGAATTATGTTACCGATTGATCCCCATCGACAATATTCATCACCAATTATCATCAACAATATTCATCAACAATAGGACTTGACCATGCATGCATGAACATATGACTCAACACCGCATATATTCATACATTATAACACAAATCATCAAAACTCATCAACAATTTATACATATATATGTTATATGTTCATCTTCATTATTCGACATCATCACCTTTCATCATCATTTCATATGAAGTGGAACGTTGTGAGTCTGCCTAAAAACCATGTTGTTATGAAGTGTTTGAATGAAACATATGAAAAAATAGCCATTTCAATTTTTTTAAACGGAGTTATTTCAATTTTCTATTAGATAATTTCATTGACTCAATTTAGAATAAAAATTTGATGATATCTAAATAAAATTCACTATTTTTTCATAAGGCTAAAATTAGATTAAAATAAAAGCAAAACAACAAAAGTATGAAAGGTAGGAATAATCCCAGGATAAAAAGGAAACTAAAAGAAATTTTTATCGTAATCTACTATGTTTTTATCGACTAAAAACATATATTGTAAAAGAAACTATGGCCCAAACTATTCAACTACACTTCTATTAATTTTTATAAACAACTGAATACACAATGTCCGAATAAAATTCGGTTTTTATATATCTTCTTATACTCTATATTCATTTGGCAAGAAAATAAAGTTAAAAGTATTTTAAAAGTCATTTTTTAAATCAAACAATAATTAAACACACCTACGAAAAAAGTTATTTTTAATTAAAAGTGTTTAAAAATGTCTAATCAAACCCGTGCAACGGACGGGTTATATATCTAGTCTTGGAGTAAACAACTCGTAAATGCAAGGTTCATGAAATTGGGTAATTGACAACTCATGGAAAATTCTATTTTTTGAGAGAACTCATGAAACATTCTATCATACAGTATGTTGCACATTTATTTTGCTAGCACAATAAATCGTTCTATTCTATATGACATTTTTTTCTACGCCACTTGGTCTGTTACTCATAGAATCAAGGTAGCTTTTTAATCCATTGACATTTGCCATCAATGCACTTATGACGATAATTTTTGTTCCACATCTTGATCATAGATCTTGGACAATCACCGTCAGTTTCACACTCAATAGTTTCTGTATAAAAATAAAAGATAATAAACTAATGTTAATAAAACATGATAAAAAAATTGTTTACAAACTAAGAATTAAAGAAGGAATCTTGAAATTTCTGAAATAATGGCTTACCAAGACCACCAACTTCCCTTGCAACAAGAAATAAGAAAAGAAAAAGAATTATAGCGTAGACAAACTTGAGAACTCCAGACATAATTTTTCTTATTTGCATGTTAAAAAATAATATGACTTTGTCTCTTTATACCGTATAAATTTCATGATCTCAAAAAAATTAATAAATAAATAGCTTTTGGAACTTACGAAGATGTAAAAATACTTCATAAAAGTATAATCATTATTAAGTATTAGTGTGTTTTGTTTGTCTCTTTTAGAATGGCTAGTGCAGAAATCACAAAATATAAAAGGGGAATTTTTTAACCTTTTTTTATTTAAAGGGACATTTTTCTTTTTACCCTTTCATTGCTCTTAATTTATTTTATTCATTTTTTTAACCTTTCATGGTAGTAAAGGGAATACATTTTTTTCTTTTTAGACCTTGGTAAAGTTATTTGTGGCAATAATGCACTACTAGGGTAAGACCATTTTCGTTGAATACAAAAAAAAAATCATTTTAATTTTGTAACTTCATCTTTATTCTACATGATTATTCACATCAATAATATATTTTGTATCTATTTACGATGAGACTTTGGACAGTGTACCAAAATATCGTCATGGTACTGAAATTTATAAAATCCTTCTCCACAATGATCGTTAACTTTTTATTTATAGGAAAAGTAACTTGTATCGTTTCATTAAATATTAATCAGTAATTTGTACCAAAAAAATAAAAAAATATTAATCAGTAATACATGTTAGAATCTCATCAAAGATATAGAAGTTAGGAATGGATGTGGTTGCCTTAGTTAATTCATGGGAAATCGCATTTGCTTGCCTCCTAATAATAAACTCGATATGAGAGTTTGTTCAATAGGAATTGAAGAATTGAATACTATTATCCGTGATGGATCCAAACTCGATCAGGGGCAGAGACATGAATTTAAAGTTAACTTTAAATGTAGTTTCTAGCTTCTAACCTTGCCATTCTTAAGTGCTTTGGAAGTGTTAGCTCTACCAACGTGCCTACCCACTTCAGGACTATAGCACAAGATAAAGACATAAATATTTAGTTGTTGGACGTGTCATAGCATTCTATGTTGTTTTTACTTTGGTTTTTTCTCTGTCTTCGCTATAGCATGCAGGCTGATTTGTTCTAATTATGCAGGATTTTGGTTCTATGTGAGGCTAAGGTGTGGGATTTATATGGTGCTTGATGAACACAGACGAGCTGGCAGCATCACTAACTCAAATTTATTGCCACTAGAATAATTTGTTGGACTATGAATGTTACACTATGCATGGAAAATAATTTATATTAGCACTTGTAATTATTATTTTTGTAAAATGTTAAAACTGGTGGTACTATTATTTGTTATTAGTACTAGTAAAAAAATTTTATAAATTAAATGATCATTACGGCGGTTAAAATTGCCACTATGCATGATTTATTTTTTTAAAAAAAAATGACAATTATGGCGGCTAAAATTGCCACTATCCGCAATTTTTTTGCTAAACTATTGTGCATTATGGCGTTTGAAACTGCCGCTATACTCAACAAACTAGCTGCCGTTGTAATCAACACGTATTCTAGTGGTCTACATGGCGGTTTGCATTATACTGCCATTTAAATCATGTGGCAGCAAAAATTTCAGCAGTTTTGGAAACCGCCAGTATAGGTAATAGTGGCGGCTAAAACCGCCGCAATAAGCTAAATTTAGCCGCCGGAGTTATCGTGTGTTTTTGTAATGGTCAGGGGGGCCAAGTACAAGGAACAATTTTTCTAGCGAAACTTTAGATACCTTTTGGCCGAACTCTGAATTACCATGACCATTTTATCTTGAGAATTGAAGGATTAATAGAAAAAGAGAACGACAATTGACCAAATAAAAAAACTTTTGTACGAGTGCGAAAGACACGAGATTTTTGTCACAGGAAAATAAAATCTATTAAGGATTAAATTATATTTTAATCCCTTATTTTTATTTTAGGTTTTAATTTGCTTTAAAATAGTCTTTTATTTTCTAAAGTTATATCATTGTGTTTTATTCCATTTAAAATATGTTGTAGAAAGAACCATGTGATACAATTTAAAATAATATAACATATAAAACTAATGATATTAATTGTCAATTAATTTAACAAAATGGTGAACATTTTAAATAGATTAATTGGGAGACCATAGCCTAATATATATTTAATAAAACATTTTAATATAGTTTATTCGTAGTATATAAAAAAAATTATTAAAAATATAGGGGGGACCATGGCCTCCATAGCCCCCCTCTCCCTCCGCCACTGAACTCGGTGATATCTCCCCTACATCTATTAAAATAATCAGCTGCTTTATTCGAGTTAACCTCAAAATCAACATTTATGAGCTGAAGTTCCAGTACCTACTGAATTTCATGGTATAGTCCCAAAGCTTCTCCAACGTCAACTGAGCACAATGGTGTAAACACAAATGGTTTTTGAGCAGACATGACTCCTTGCTGAATCTCGAATGCACATGCCTATCCCTACGTTGTTGCTGGAAATAGAAAAAGAGGCATTGGCATTACATTTAATTCTACTGCTTCTTGGTTTCCTCCATCTGATGTTGCTATCACTGTTGTCTAAATTCTGGTCCTCATGTTGGTGAACACCTGTAGTTGAAGTTGTGTGTACCTAACTTGAAGGGCTTTGCTTGCGATTAGCGCTCCTCCAACCTTCTAGGAGATGCTTGGCTCTTTCCAGAATTGTGACACTCAAGTCTGCCACATGTTGCCACAACTTAAGGTTTCTAGCTTTCTAGATACTCCACATTGATGTCTGGTGCATTATTGATTAGTTAATAATTAGTGTTTTTAATATAATATTTGAGTTCGTTTTATTTATATTTGATTCCGTTTTATTTAATATTATTTCCTTTTTAGAGCTATTTTACTTCAATTGCAAGTTATTTAATTTCAGGAACAAACATTCTAAAGATTGAGTCTTGGAGCAAAAGAAAAAGGATTTGAAGCTGATTTGGAGCAAAACGGTCCGTGCCACCAGCCACACGGCTGTGCCAACCCCCAAGACCTTCTTTTGCTGCTTCTGCTTCAAGGATAAGCTACCTATTAGTTTATTTCTGACCTAAAAGCCCGTGGTTTCTAGTGGAATATTTTAGTGATGTATTTCTTACGGCTTAAGTCATTGTAAACTATAAATAGAGTAGCTACCTATCACAACAATTTATCTTTTGTTCTTGGAATTCAATAGCGACAATTGTCTTTCTTAATAAAAGTTCCTTCTTTTATTTTCTTGTTATTTTATGTTCTTTTTCTTCTTCTCTTCTATGTCTACGATGAACATGAGTGAGTAGACTCTTCTTGTCTTGGGATTGTTGGATGAGTCTGATGACCTAATCCTAATCAAACCAAGCCTTGAACCCGAATTTTATATAAATCTACTTTCTAATATAATTTCACCGTTTGTATAATGAATTAACAATTATCAAACTCATAAAGGGACATCAGAGGGTTAGTAATTGTTAATTCATCATCACAAATATCAATTCATAAAGCGACAGCGGAGTTTTGATATTGGAACAAGTGAAATTAGATAAGGATTGCGAAACATGAGAATAGTCTAGCAAACCTTGAGACACATAAAGTTTCGTTCTTCAAGGATTCTAATAGCAATCAACCATGAGAATAGGCGTGGTTGCTAGAGGAACACACTCAATGATTTCGAGAGAAACTTTGATACGTTTAAGAGAAACTTGTCTTTAGAAAGTAGGTACAATATAAAGTTTAGATTTAGGGTTTGTTTGTGAAGGGTTTGTCATCAAGATGAACCAATAATCCCAAGACGCTTTTTATTATTATTATTTTCTTCCGTTAAAAATCAAACCTTTTCAACTGAAATCTCTTTCTAATCATCAATTAAAACTAATCAAATTTAACAACTCCCTGTTGGAACGATACTCTCTTTTTACTACTTCGGTAGAACCGTGCACTTGCGGTTTTATTCATCAATTATCAAACTGATTCAGAGATGGAGAAATCAAATGTCAAACATAAGCTTCTCTCCATACATCAATGATCGTCTTGCATTGGAGGTAACTATCCTCACGGAGGTCGTTACACGTAACACACCCTGATGGCCAATTGACACCTCTGCTTATAAGCTTTACACACGTAGGGAAACAGTCTCTACAGACTCTTCATATCAAGTTCCTGACTTTTGGAGGTACTTTCAATTTTCATATACCACTCCAGTATCCGGGTTTCTGTAGATAATTATAATTGACAATGTCTTGAATGAAAATGCGGTAAGAACTTCTAACATAGTAAAGTCCATTCCTTTTAGCCTTCCAAACCAATCTATCCATATCAACTTATTGGTGCAAGGGAGTATTGAAAACATTTTCAGTTGTTTCTGTTGCAGCGGTTCTTGGACATTCCTACTATAAAAGATTTCAGATTTAGGAAGGTTAGTAGCTATCTGTGGAAACTGGTTACACTTGCGATGACGATTATCCGTAATTAATTTTTAGAAAACAAATAAATTAAATTTTACAAAATGACCACTATGCACATAAAATTAAGGAGATCATGAGTTTTTTTTTTGGTGGAAAAAGAGGGCTAAAAGCCCCAAGCGAAAAAAAAACTACATAGTTATATGAATATTCCTAGGCATACAAGCCCCGAAAATATCATAAAAAAGAAGACTCAACATCACCAGGAGGAGTCTCCATGATATGAATGTCAAAAGAATTTAAAAAGAAGCTAAAATTAGTAAACCAATCAGCACTTCTATTTCCCTCCCGCCAGGTATGGTTGAATTGCACCTGCCAGTTTAACTTTAAAAGTTCATGAATACAACCAAGGTGGGTGCTTTGCCATTAATTTTGACGTTCCCTTTGATCATGTCAACCAAAGTTTTTGAATCACTTTCTACTTGAAGGCTATGAAATCCTTGTCTCCAAGCAAGCTGCATTCCCAAGAACATTCCCCACTTTTCAGCAGTGAGAGCATCACTAGTACCTATTTTGCGACAATAACCTTTAAGCCATCTACCATCTGAATTCCTGAAGAGACTACCACAACCGGCTAGACCCAAAGTATCTTTATAGGATCTGTCACAGTTAAGCTTAATCCAGCTCTCTCCAGGCCTTGTCCAACCAATGAAAATGGTGTCACATTTACGAAGGTTCAAAGGATGGTTGGTGTAGTTGTCTATATCTTCCACCATCTTGAGAATAGTGAAGGTAGGATTTGTCGGACGTTGAAAATCATCTTCAAAAATAGCTTTGTTCCTCCACACATCCACATGTAACAGCACGTGACCATACAAGTTTATGTCCACTTCTTACTTTGAGCGCCAAACGGTTTATGATTAATATTCTTGAAGATCCAATCCCTGCAATTGAAAGAAAAAAAGTTAGTGATTTGATTTGATGGTACTAAAAGATAGTGATTAATACTCATGATTTGAAGATCATGAGATTTAATTAGGACAATTATTAAATTTTGTTGGACTTCAATTTTTTTATATTGTTAGTAGATATATTTTCTTTTGCGTAAAAAAAAAGGTCAAAATTGATCGGATTGAAAGATAAAATTACGTGAGATTTGGTTCACCTTTTGAATGACTAGTTTAAAACAATATATTTTTATTCAACTTAATATGGTTTAATTTTGATCGATTTTTTATTATTCAAAATTGTTAAGATTGTAATTGTTTTTATTATTAATATTATAAAGACATGATAAAATAGTAGGTTTGATGCAAAAGATTAGGAAAACCCTATAGAAATGAGGACCTAGTTTGCATTCAAAAATGAATTGCTTAATTTATATCTCTTATCTATAGGGAAGGAAATCATTCTACACAAAAGTTTGCATCTAAACTGCATGATAACCATTTTGTTTATTCACTGTGAAACTGGGAAAATAATTGTAGTGGATAGGTGCAATATACCGAAGAGTGAGCAATAAAGGATTCGAAAAACCTGTGCACTTTTAATCTTGAAATTTTAAAATTGATTTATTTGCATTTTATGTTTAATTGAATGTTCTTAAAACCAAACCAATTTCCATGTGCACTTTTGAAAAGGTCATGAAGTTTTTGACGTTGCTGTTGGGATTGTTGAATCATTTTAACAAGGCAATTTGTTATCATTAGGATTTCTGTCATTTAAATTTCTGTTCATAAGAAAGAGTTCAAAAAAGAAAAATTTCTCTACATTTAAGTCTCATTCGGATTTGAGAAATGATATTTCTACAACCATTTTGTGACAACTTTTTGACAGCTCTCTTATACTCACATTATGTTCTTATTCTCTCTCTTCATTTTTCTCCCTTTATTGTTTTTGAACAATAAGAAGAGGGAAAAAGAAAGTTATCACTACTCTTCTGATTTTGTATTGTGCAATGCTACCTAAGGTGTTTTCTGGTTGTTTATGCCATGTAAAACTCCAAAAGAGGAATTACTTCCTGATCTAGAGATCGAAAAGACAACAAGGGCTAATCGGAAAGCAAGCCAGTTGGAAAGTTGCGGAAGAAGTATTTAGAGCAGCACAAGTTCAAAACATTACTCAAGTGTAAGAGATGTGTGATGATCCTCCGGTACCATCACCTAGGCCTATCGTGGATGAATATGGTTAATCGAAAACCTGCTCCAAGAATGAATAACTGCAATTTAATCTTCATGAGTTGCACCATTAGACATCCAAGGAAACAATAAAGAAGATCAATTTCGAAAAACTGAGTGACATGACAGTGAAGGCAACACATCAAATGAGACTATATGCATATGGTTTTCCATTCACTACTTTATCGATGAAAAATGAGTACATTGAGGTGATTGTAAATACCAAAAAAGCTGTCTGAGCTTTGAACCGAATAGTTCTTGAGTATTTGCATATCTTTGCAAATAAAACCATAGGGCTGACGATGAAGCTGAAAACGCTGTAAAGGAAAATCTTCAACAGATTTCAGTCTCCAAAAAGATAATTGAAGGAAGAGCTTAGACAATAATAGAGCAGTCCAACAACAGCTGAAGCAAAGCCTACAAATCTTCACAGCTTTGGCTGCATCAACCATCTCCATATTTGGATTAGAATATGCTGTCATGTTATCTTAAGTGTGTAATAATTGATTTCCCAAACAGAGTGAAAAAGTGAGACCAACTAGTTATGAATTCTGGTGTGACTTGCTTGCTACTATCTCCATTTTAGCTGATATTTCAAGGAAAAGACCAAGGTATATATCATCTCCAAGAAATTGCTACTATCTCAACAATTCTGTCAATAATGGTCCTACTACGTTCGTCTCTATTTATAGAAGTTTGACATTTTATGACTAAAATAAAAACGACATTCATTTGTTTAAATTGATATAGTACATTAGATACAAATACAAATTCAACATTGTTAAAACCGTAAATGATTAATCTACGAACAAACAATAAGATGAAATCAAAGTAACCGAAATACTCATGTTTTTCGGTTTACAATGTTGACGACCTCATCATTGGTTGTATCAGTAATTGATCAAAGTTGATATGTGAATCTAAATAAAATGAAATCTGGAACAAGATGGGAAGTCAAACAACGTTGCACTAAGACGTCGAAATCACAAAGAAAGGAAAAAGTGAGAGTAAATATGATATATCTGGAAATCACTTGCTTAGATTAAGAGAGCGGTTGAAACACATGCACATGGATGAATGTAGAGATGGGTTGTCCCATGACCCTGCTTTGTGCTATGTTTTCTTGATGAATAATTGCCTCTACATTGTTCAAACGACCAAAAATAGTGAACCGGAAACAATTTTAGGAGGTGTTCTGATCCAAAAACACACGACAAAAGTACGGCAACATCATGAGAGCTATCAAAGAAGCTCATGGAAGAAGGTATTGGACATTTTGAAGCTGGACAACAATGTACCAATGCAGCCTAACGAGGTAGCAAAGTCAATGAAAAATAACTTGTAATTGTTCGACATGGTCTTTGAGGAAATATGCAGCGTTCAATTCGCATGGTTTGTCTTTGATGAAGAACTTGAGGAAGAAATAAGAATTTCCATTGCGAAAATTTGCTTCCAGTGTATGGAAACTTCATTGAAAGATTTCAGAGTGCTCCTGAACTTAGCCAGCATGCTGAGAAATATATTAAGTATGGAACGGAGGATATTAAAGCAAGACATGGTGATTTGTTTCAGAAAAACAGTTGATCAATTGGTAGCCGAACAAATGCGAAGCTAAAGTTGTATTTTTTTTTTGTGTGCAATTATTTCTTGATCAAATTGGATTTAAAACCTAAACACAACAAAAGAGTCCATCAGTTTTCATCTACTAACTGTTGTTATTATTTGCAGCAGCTATAATAATGTCAAATGCCAGGAATTTAGTACTAACCAACCATGTTTGGTATGCTTAGAAAAATTTCCTTGTTTTTTGTTTTCATGTTATAGATAAGCGTGGTTAAGGTCCAAGTCTCTACATGGATTTTTATCCCAAAAAAAAAGTCTCAGCAAGGATTGAAATTTTTGTTTCAATAGGTGTAAAACTTTGTATTACAAATACACAACAAATACACAAACATTAACATACAGGTTTAGCTTCACTTTCGGTTATCCGCTGATCCACTGGTTCCCTAAAACAAATACTCGAGTTTAACTTTGGTATCCTTTATTACATACTTAATATGTTGATCAGCATGCTTACCAAGTTCAAGAACCCTCTGAAACTTCCCAACAAAGTTTTCATATGCCGGCAACAATAGTTTCTCAACCGAAATTCTTATTTCTTCACCTCAATTGCGCATCAAAGACAAACTGCGGAGATGGGACCCTGAATAAATCGTCAAAAGCAATGTTGAATGATTTTAGCTTCTCTTTAACTGACTTAGCGACTCCATTATGTGACATCGATCCATTTTTCGCCAACTTCAGAAACCTAAATACTTTATTCCATTATCTTCAGCCTTTTGAACACTGTACCTGCTGTAATTCATCAGGAAAACATAGCACTGAAGTAGGGTCCTCATAGATTTTGGATTTGGCCTCCAAAATGCTTGTTGTATATTGGCTTCAAATTGAGAATTCAGAAAACCCTGAAATCGTGTCACGATTGCAAGCACCGTGACACGATTGGATTGGCAGAGAGGTTGGTTCTTGAGATGGAAAATCGTGACACGATTTGGGAAATCGTGACGCGATTCAACAACTTCCTCACCAAGTTTGCCTGAAAGGGACTGGTCACAACGGTTGTTCAGAGGCAATCGCGGCACGATTGGTCAAAATCGTGACACGATTTTGGACTGCTGTGACTAGTATTTAAGTGGATTCTGCAGCATTTTGAAGAAGAGCTGAAGCTAGAGGCCTAGGGTTCACAAAGGGGGGAACTTGAGGGTTGAGTATCTTTGTAAGGAGGGTTTCTAGGGTTGGGATAAACATTGTAATCACCTTGGGTAGTGAGATTAAATCATTGGAAGGATCTAAAGCTTCCTTTGTGTATTCTCTAGTAAGATTTATATGAGAGTGGTGAGGGAAACAAAGGGTAGAGATTAGGGAAAAGGCTGATTTATTGTAACCTCTTGTAACATCTTCTCATAGTGGATTGGAGAGCTGCTCTCTCCCCCAGAGTAGGTCATATTGGACCGAACTGGGTTACCATCTTGTGTGTGTTTGTTTATTTCCTTTTAAGCTTGCTTATCTTTATGCTTGGCTAGTGTTTTGTGTCATTGTTTTAGCTCTTGTGTGTGTTGTTGCTTGAAGACACTTTGACCTAGGATTACCACTATCTTTTGCTCCACACATCTTTGTTTTTCATTGGTGTGATTCCGATCAAGGTTGATTTCACAACAATGCTCTCTAGTAGCTCCATAATCAAACCCATCTTCACTGATAGAGAGGAAGTGGAATGCAGTCGATCCTCAATTTTGGGATATTCCTTCAACGAATACCCATAATCTTCTTCAAATTCTTGCTCCAGCACCTTCAGCATGAAGGTAGTTCATCACGTAATGGGTAATCGGGTGAAATCCAACACCAGAAACTGCTTCCTTTGCCAGATCTTGGCGAATCTTGGCGAATCAAATTCGCCAACTCCATGAAAATGCCTCCAACCGCTTCCCCCAATCTCTTCCAAATTGTTGTTGTTTTGTTTTGCAGCGACCGACTGTATTGATCACGAAACACGGACTTAAACTCTGGAATTAGATCACACATTGTTTCAAACATGTCAATAACTTTAAACAACTTCTCAGGTGATTGGCTTCCATTACCAATAGCATCAGCAAAATTCAGCAGCTAAAGTGCGGATTCCCGGCAAACATCCGTGACGGATAAATCAGCAGTGGAGGAGAACCCAAATAAAACCCGACCACAAAGTTTCTATTCAGTGGGAAATAATATCTTCAAAGCCACACGTTGGATGTTTTAATCCATCTTTCAATCTCTTCTTCAAGTTCATTCCATGACAACATCTGAATGTCTTCAATGCTGAGTTTCTTGAGCCCTATTCTTGATAAGCTTTCTACCAAATATTCCCTCCTCCAACTGATATACACGTCGAAGAAGTCCTTCTCAAACCCTGCACTAACCATCAACTTCGTTGTTTTGTGAATGTCATCCATTGTTTCAGTTGGCAAGGTTTTGATCATGAAGTCAGGGTCAGAAACATTAAATCCAGAATCATCACTGAGGTTGTCTTTCAACTTCACCAAAAGCATTTTGATAAGATTCGGATTTTCTTGCTGAAGCGCCTTGACATAATTACTAAGTTGTTCCACCATACTACTACCAATATCAGTACTGGCCAACTGTGATGAATGTGAATGGACTTCAATATCGATCCGACTTTCATCTTCCAAACTAGTAGGATGTTCATTATCTATAACAACATCTATAGACGAGAAAGAAGAACGAAGTATAATAATTAAGTAGCTAAAACCTGCTCCAACAACGAATAACTGCAGTTTAATCTTCATGAGTAGCACAATTAAACATCCGAGAAAAAAGTAAAGAAGATCGACTTCAAATCCGCATTGAGTTCGCCGCGACAAACTCATTAACATGATAGAAAAAGAAGCACATGAAATAAGACTATATGCATTTGGTTTTCCATTAACTACTTTATCAAAGAAAAAGGAATATAATGAGGTGATTGTCAATACCAAAAAAGTTGTGTGAGCTTTGAAGCGAAGACTTCTCGAGTGTTGCCACATCCTTGCAAACAAAACCACCAAGCTGATGATGAAGCTGAAAACGCTGTAAAGGAAAATCTTCAACAGATTCCAGTCTCCAAAGAGATAGTTGAAGGAAGAACTGAGAGCACAACAAAGCAGTCCAATAGCAGATGAAGCAAAGCCGACAAATTTCCATACCTTTGGCTGCATCACTTTTTCTACAATTTTGATGAATATTGATTCCATTTTCTCTCTAAAATGAATTAGTTTCATGAATGAAGGGTATAGAAGCAACCATGTTGACCTTGGATAGAAGTCTTCCCTTTTAGTTTCATGAAATTTCAGTTTACATATTTATTTGGCATCTCATATTTACCAAATATATTTGTTTCTAGGAAACATGTAAATTTTATATAGAAAAATGATATAATTATTAGTTTCACAAGTGTGTAACTTTTAATTTTAAAATAGAATTTTTTATTATGGAATCTCTTAAGCAATGCTCCAAAGATACTTGGTAGGACGACGACCCTTGTTACAAATTCATTATTTTTGTTTTAAAATAAAAATAATTAAGGTTGTTTATTTTAAGGAAGAATTAAGGTAGTGTTTTTTGTGTGACAAAAATCAGCTTAATTTTTCTTCAAAAAAAAACAGCTTAATTCATTTCTTTAATAATAATAATAGGTGATATATACTAAGGTATAACAGAGCTCAAAATACAATATATGTGCTTGTCCCCTAATAATAAACTCATTCAAAACGTTAAATATTCTGTCAATTTCCTTTGCTTAGTTAAATTCACAAAACAAAACTTAAGATTATTCCAGCGAATATAATTATCCTGAAAACATAGCAAAGATGAAGTCATGCATATTTATCTTTGACTAGTTGCTTAAATAGTCATCACCACAAGAATCTCATTCAAACATATGTCCTTTCTATTTTTGCCAACATGAATATCATTCAATAAATGCAAAACGAATCTTCAAGAACAGATAAAAAGTAACTTAAATCTTTAATTCTACCCAAAAAAAAAAAAATGGAAACAAACATATCATAATACTACTAATACACACTAAATCCCTATTTGTTGATTTAGAAAACTTTTTACACTATTCTAAACACTGCAAAACTGCAACTCAGCTGCTTCTCAAGTCTCAACAATTGCAAAAACTTTTTACATCATCCTTAATGAGGCTAAGCAGAGCAAGATACAATAGTAGTATATATAGTGTACAAGGTCATCCATGATACTTCTTTTACAACTAACTACACTCCAAAGACATACACAAAAAACATATAGATTTAGTAATATCCTCCTTTCCAACATACAATAGTAGTACATATAGTATACAAGGTCATGATACATCTTTTACGACTAACAATAGTTGTAATACAACTAACAAATACATACACACTAAAGACATATACAGATTTAGCTTCGCTTTCGGCTACCAGTTGATTTGCTGTTTTCTTTGAAACAAATCGTTGAGTCTTGCTTCAATATCCTCCTTTCCATGGTTAATATATTTATGTATGATCATGCTACCTAGTCGAACAACTCTATGAAACCATATTGTAAATAAAAAAAATCTACAAACATTAACAATTCAATATGGGATTGAAATATATTTCATAAGGGACTAAATTAAAAGTTTTAGAATACAATATGGTTAATATAGAAAATAGAAAACATATCATACACGAGTCGAAACCATAACTACTGCTGTTGCTCCTCCTCCTCCTCCGGTACGTGTTGGCATGTCCACAATGTATCCTGTACGTCTCTGAAATTTTTAATTTAATTTTATAAATTTTAATTTTGTTTTTAAGTAGGGCAGATTTTGGATTTGGTTTCAAAATTGCTCTCTTGTAGATCGATAATCAAACCCATCTTCACTTAGAGAGGTGAAGAGGAATGCACACTTTCCTCAATTTTGGATATTGCTTCATTGGATTTGTAACAATGGTTACAGTCACTGGACAATTGATATTTTAAAATTTATGAAGATGACAATAGCTGGAATATAACAAGGTGTAAGTTGTAACCATAACTTGGTGAATATTATATTTATTCCAAATGAAACAATATAATGATGAAACACTAGAACGAAAGATGGACAACAATATCTAACAATGATCATGAAAATTTGAACTCTACTATCTCAGAGTAGTTGTTATCTTCTCTCCTCAGTATTCATTTCTTCACAATGACATATATTGTT